>Ga0209952_1000144_pt1 | contig 251038 bp, 240 predicted proteins | sample ThiBiot_750_biof_2_FD_183951 | JGI IMG/M metagenome (GOLD analysis project Ga0209952, IMG submission 183951) | Wastewater bioreactor microbial communities from Cape Town, South Africa - Thiocy_cont_750_biof (SPAdes) | ecosystem: Engineered > Bioreactor > Thiocyanate-remediating >...
GCCCTTGATCTTCTTGCCGGCGTCGTAGCCGCGAATGCCGCCGCTTTCCGTGGTCTTGACGCTCTGGCTATCGATCACCGCCGCCGTCGGGGCTGCCGCCGGGTAGCCGGGGTCCACATCGTGGCCTTGTCGAGAGTGTTGCAACCCCGACGAATCACGATTCGTCCCGGCTGCCCAGCCTCCCCGTCATGCCGGCAGCGTTCCGAGACAGCCTCTAAGCGGGCGGCTGGCTAAGCGGGGCGGCGTGCGCGTTGCACCCGCCCCACGCCCTAATGCGGCGGCGGGCGCTGGACGTAGATGCGGCCGGCGGCCGGCGAGATCCACAGGCGGCGGGCGTGCAGGTAGTCCATGCCGACGATGAGGTCGTGGTCGGGCGGGGTGTCGTTCAGCACGATCAGCACCGGGTCGGCGAAGGTCTCGCCGCCGATGGTCGCGGAGGCGAAGCGGTGGCGGCGGGCGATGACCGGGGCGGGGCCGACGCCGACCAGCGTGGCCGGCGGGTCGGCCGCCAGTACCCCGGCCGGCACGCCGGCGGCGCGGGCGGACAACACGGTGGCGCGCGCGCCGGTGTCGAGCAGGGCGAGTACCGGGCGCTGGTCCACCGCGGCGCGCATCACCAGATGGCCCTGATTGGTGATCGCCGCCTCCACCACCGTGGCGGGGCCGGGCATGGGCAGCGGCTGGTCGGGGCAGGGGCGGCCCCGGTACAGCGTCAACTGGCTGTGCGGCAGGTCCAGGTCCAGGTCGAACCGGCGCAGCACGTCCATGCCCAGCAGGCCGTCCGGGCGTTCGCCGTCCAGCGGCTTCAGGCCGGCCGACAGCACCGCGGCGCGCTGGTCGGGCAGGGCAAGCCCGCCCAGGCGCAGGCCGGTGACGATGGCGGCGAACTGGTGCGACTCGCCGCCGACGCCGCTGATGCCGATGACCGCGCGCGGGTCGCTGCGCAGGCCGAGGCGGATGACCGCTTCCTGGTTCAGCACCATGCCGGCGGCGCCGGTGTCCAGCACCATCCGCGCGGTGTGGCCGTTGATGCCGACCGACAGCATCGGCAGCCCGCCGCGCGGTTGCAGCGCCAGCCGGCTGGCCAGGGTCAGCCCGCACTGGCCGGGCGCGGCCGGCGCGGCACAGGCGGCCAGCAGGCCGGCGAGCAGGCCCGCCAGCAGCCTGGCGAACAGGCGCACCGGCCGGGGCACCCTGGCCGCCTAGACCGAGAAATACTTGGCGTGCGGGTTGAGCACGACAATCGCGCTGGTCGATTGCTCCGGGTGCAACTGCCACTCGTCGGACAGCGACACGCCGATGCGCTCGGCCTGCAACAGGCGGATCAGCGGCGCCTGGTCCTCCAGCTTCGGGCAGGCGGGGTAGCCGAAGGAGTAGCGGCTGCCACGGTAGTTCTGTTGCAGCATCTTCTCGATGTCGCGGTCGTCCTCGGCGGCGAAGCCCAGCTCGGCGCGGATGCGCTTATGCGTGTATTCGGCCATCGCCTCGGCCATCTCGACGGAGAGGCCGTGCAGATAGAGATAGTCCTGGTAACGGTTCTCCTCGAACCAGACCCGCGCGGTGTCGCTGGCCTTCTGGCCGACGGTGACCACCTGCAGGCCGATCACGTCGCGCTCCGCATCGTCCACGTCGCGGAAGAAATCGGCGATGCACTCACCGTCTTCCTTGGGCTGGCGGGGCAGGTTGAAGCGGCACAGCTCGGTGGTGCCGTCCTGCTCGAACACGATCAGCTCGTTGCCCTGGCCGGCGGCCTTCCAGTAGCCGTAGATGGCCTGCGGCTTGAGGATGTTGTCGGCCTCGCAGATGCCGAGCATGCGGCGCATCACCGGGCGCAGTTCCTGGCGCGCCCAGCCGAGGAAATCATCGAGGCTGCGGCCCTGTTTGCGGAAGCCCCACTGGAACTGGTAGAGGCTGCGTTCGTTAAGGAACGGCACGATCGCCTTCGGCGCCGCCTCCACCGCGCGCGGCCCCCAGAACGGCGGCACGATCACCGGCACGTCGGCGGTGAGGCGGCGGCGGCGCTTCTGCACGACGGCGACATCCACTGGGGCGAAGGCGCGGGTGTCGGCCTGGCCGAGGGTGCGGGCGGTGTTGCGCGCCTTGCCGCTGCGCTTGGCCTGCACTGCGGCCAGGTAGTCGTCGAAGCCGTTGCCGGTGACCTTGTCCATCAGGTGCAGCCCGTCGAACGCATCGCGGGCATAGGCGACGCGGCCGCCGGCATAGGCGCGGACGCAGTCGTCCTCGACATAGTTACGGGTGAGCGCGGCGCCGCCGAGCAGCACCGGGATGTCGATGCCCTGGCGGGACATCTCCTCCAGGTTCTCACGCATCACGACGGTGGACTTCACCAGCAGGCCGGACATGCCGATGGCGTGGGCGCGGTGCTCCTGCACCGCCTCGACCATGTCGGCGAGCTTCACCTTGATGCCGAGATTGACCACGCGGTAGCCGTTGTTGGTGAGGATGATGTCGACCAGGTTCTTGCCGATGTCGTGCACATCGCCCTTCACGGTGGCGAGCACGATGGTGCCTTTCTCCTGGCCCTCCACACGCTCCATCATCGGTTCCAGGTAGGCGACGGCGGCCTTCATTGTTTCCGCCGACTGCAGCACGAAGGGAAGCTGCATCTTGCCGGCGCCGAACAACTCGCCGACCACCTTCATGCCGTCGAGCAGGATGTTGTTGATGATGTCGAGCGGCTTGTGGACCCGCAGCGCGTCGTCCAGCTCGTCGGTCAGGCCCTTGCGGTCGCCATCGACGATGCGGTCCTTGAGGCGGCCCTCGACGGTCTCGGACCGGGTTTTCTTCACCGCGTCGGCCAGCTTGCGGTCGGCGAAGATCTCAAGCAGCTTCTGCAACGGGTCGTAGCCCTCGCGACGGCGGTCGAAGATGAGGTCCTCGCAGACTTCCACCTCCTCGGGGGCGATCAGGTGCAGCGGGCGGATCTTCGAGACATGAACGATGGCGCCGGTCATGCCCGCGCGCACCGCGTGGTCGAGGAAGACCGAGTTCAGCACGGCGCGGGCGGCGGGGTTGAGGCCGAAGCTGACGTTGGACAGGCCGAGGATGATCTGGATGTCGGGGAAGCGGTCACGGATCAGCTTGATGCCTTCCAGCGTCCATTGCGCGAGTTTGCGGTCGTCCTCGTTGCCGGTGGCGATGGTGAAGGTCAGCGGGTCGATCAGCAGGTCGGATTGCGGCAGGCCATGTTTGTTGCAGGCGAAATCGACCAGGCGGGTGGCGATCTCCAGCTTGGACTCGGCCGATTTGGCCATGCCGGTCTCGTCGATGGTGAGCGCGATCACCGCGGCGCCGAAGCGGCGGGCGAGGATGAGCCGGTCCTCGGCGGCCTTCTCGCCATCCTCGAAGTTGATCGAGTTGATGATCGGCTTGCCGCCATGCAGCTTCAGCGCGGCCTCGATCACCGGGGTTTCGGTGCTGTCGATCACCAGCGGCGCGTTGACCGAGGAGGTGAAGCGGCGGATCACCTCGTTCATCTCGGCGGTTTCGTCGCGGCCGACGAAAGCGGTGCAGATGTCCAGGCTGTTGGAGCCCTCGGCGATCTGCTCGCGGCCGATCGAGACGCAGCCGTCCCAGTCGTGCTTTTCCTGCGCCTCGCGCCACTTCTTGCTGCCGTTGGCGTTGCAGCGCTCGCCGATGGAGAAGTAGCTGTTCTCCTGGCGCAGGGCGACCTGCTGGTACAGGCTGGCGACGGCGGGCATCCAGACCACGGTGCGCTTCACCGGGGCTGGGCGGAAGGCGCCGTTGCGGCGCAGCATGGCGTCCAGCGCCTGGACATGCTCGATCGAGGTGCCGCAGCAGCCGCCGATCAGGTTCACCCCGTCCTCGACGACGAAGCGCTCCATCCAGCTGGCCATTTCGGCCGCGCCCAGCGGGTAGCGGGTCTGGCCGTCCACCAGTTCGGGCAGGCCGGCATTGGGCTGCACGGAGAGCAGGCCGGGCCAGTTGGCGGCCAGCCAGCGCACGTGCTCGGCCATTTCCTGCGGGCCGGTGGCGCAGTTCAGGCCGATCAACGGGATGTCGAGCGCGTTGACCACGGTGGCGGCGGCCGCGATGTCGGGGCCGACCAGCAGCGTGCCGGTGGTCTCGACGGTGACCTGCACGAAGATCGGGGTGGTGCTGCCTGCCTCGCGGCGGGCGAGCTTGGCGCCGTTGACCGCGGCCTTGATCTGCAGCGTGTCCTGGCAGGTCTCGATCAGGATCGCGTCCACGCCGCCGGCGATCAGGCCGCGGGACTGCTCGGCCAGGGCGGCTTCCAGCGGGTCGTAGGCGATGTTGCCCAGGCTGGGCAGCTTGGTGCCCGGGCCGATGCTGCCGATCACCCAGCGGTCGCGGCCGTCGGCGAAGCTTTCGGCGGCCTCGCGGGCCAGTTCGGCGCTGACCTTGTTGATCTCGAAGGCGCGCTCGGACAGCTCGAACTCGCCGAGCGTGACCGGGGAGGCGCCGAAGGTGTTGGTTTCCACCATGTCCGCGCCGGCTTCGAAATAGCCGCGATGGATCTCGCGGATCAGGTCCGGGCGGGACAGGGAGAGCACGTCGGTGCAGTTCTCGCGGCCCCAGTAATCGGCCTCGATGTCCAGCGTCAGCGCCTGCACGCGGCTGCCCATGCCGCCGTCGCACAGCAGCACGCGGTCACGGAGGGCATCGAGCAGGTGGGGACGGGTCATCGCGAGGATTCCAGAACAAGGGCGGTGGCGGGCGTGGCGGCGGCGGCGGCGCGGGCGGTCCAGATGCGGACCTCCAGCGGGCCGGGGACGGAGACGGTGGGGCCGGCCTCCAGGCCGGCGGCGGCGAGCAGGCCGTGCATGGCGGCGTCGGTGAAGCCGGGCCAGCGATGGGCCAGGCGCTGCATGCATTCGGTGCTGGCATGGGCGGCTAGGTCCACCACCAGCAGCCGGCCGGCGGGTGCCAGCACGCGGGTGGCCTCGGCCAGGGCGCCGGCGGGGTCTTCGGCGTAGTGCAGCACCATCTGCATCACCACGGAGTCGAACCCGCCATCGGGCAGCGGCAGGCGGTACATGTCGGCCAGCCGGACGGCGCAATGGGTCAGGCCAGGTCCGCCGAGGCTGGGTCGGGCCAGGCGGGCGCGAGCCAGGGCGAGCATGGCGCGGGATGCATCGATGCCGAGGCCGGCCGTGACATGCGGCGCGACCAGCTCCAGCAGGCGGCCGGTGCCGGTGCCGATGTCCAGCAGGCGGCCGATGCCGGTCGTCGCGGGGGTGGGAGCGAGCTGGTCGAGCAGCGCCTGTTCCACCGCGGCGGCCGGCAGGTCGAGCGCGCGCATCTCATCCCACTCGGCGCCCTGGCGGCGGAAGCTTTCACTGGCGGCGCGGGCGCGCTCGGCCAGCACGCGGGCGGCCTGCCGGCGGTCGGCGGCCAGCACCGGCTCCTCGTCGGGCAGGCGGGACAGCACGGCGCGCACCAGGGAGCCGGCATTGCTGCCCTCCGGCGGCAGGGTGAACCAGACATTGGCGCCCTCGCGCACCCGCTCCAGCAGCCCGGCCTCGCCGAGCAGGCGCAGGTGGCGCGACAGGCGCGGTTGGGACTGGCCGAGGATCTCGGTAAACTCCATGACGCAGAACGAGCCGCGCGCGGCCAGCGCCAGCAGGCGCAGGCGGGTCGGCTCGGCGCAGGCGCGCAGGACGGTGAGGAGTGTCTCCATGGGATTGTCATCGCATAAAGATATCCTTATGTCTAGTGGATGACCTTGTTCGTGGATGCGCGCGTGCCGGTAGTGTTCGGCCCGGCCGAATTGGCCGGGCCGGAGGATGCGCTGCTGCTGGAGGCCGGGCAGGCGGCGCCGGCGGGCGCGGGGCCTGCCGTGGCCTGGCTGGCGGCCAGGGCGGCGTCGCATGCGGTCGGATGCGCCTGCTGCGTGCCCCGCGGGGCGGTGGCAACGGCGCTGGGCGGCCTGTTCCTGGCGCGCGCGCGTGGCGAGGTGGGGTTCTTCCGCCGGGTGGTGGCCGCGGTTAGCGATCCGGCGGCGGTGCGCAGCGCTCTGGCGGAGGACCGGCTGTTGGCCGGCCGCTTCCGGCCGGGTTAGGCCGACGCTGCCGTAATCTGGTCATGCCATCTTTATTAATATGCTATATCACGAAAGCGTTGGGTCGCCGGTCGCGTGCTATTGCACCGCACAACGTGCTACAATGATGCAGTGAACATTGCGCATCGGCCGGATTCCGAGGCTTTGGGGCCACGGGTGGGTGCGCGTGTCCGGCCTGCGCCTCGGGTGGCCATCGTGTCCTGGCAGGCTATCTGCCCGGGCACCTGCCTGGGATGCGTCCGCGAAGAGGGGTAGGGACTTTGGATTCTCCGAACAGCCAGCCACCCGGGGGGGCTTCCGGGCCGCACCGCCTGACGGCCGTGAACCCGCCCACGCCGAGCCGTGACGAACGCGCCGCCGGGGCCGACGGCACCTCGCCGCTCGATGTCCGGCTGATGGCGGTGATGGCGGCCGCGCGCTACCACGGCGTCGAACTGGACCGCGAAGACCTGCGCTTCCCGGCCGGCGAGGCGCCGTCGCCGGCGACGCTGGTGGAATGGGTGCGCGGCGGCGGGCTGTGGGCCAAGGCGGCGCGACTGCGCTGGCGGCACCTGATCGGCCTGGAGAGCGCCGGGCCGGTGGTGCTGCTGCTGGCCGACGGCAGCGCGGCCCTGATGGTGCGCGCCGACCCGGCCCGCAACATCGTCTGGCTAAAGGACCCGACCGGCGCCGGCGAAACCCAGGGCGTGGCGGTCGACGAATTGCGGCTGGCCCAGGTCTGGACCGGCGAGACCCTGCTGATGCGCGCCGAGCGCGGCTCGGGCCTGGACAGCGCCCCGTTCACCTTCGGCTGGATCGCCCGGATGGTGCTGAGCGAGAAGCGCGTCCTGCGCGACATCTCGATCGGCTCGCTGGTGCTGAGCTTCCTGACCATCGTGCCGCCGCTGCTGACCATGGTGGTGATCGACAAGGTCATCACCTACCAGAGCTTCAGCACCCTGGCGATGATGGCGCTGATCCTGCTCGGCGCGGCGATCTACGAAACCTATCTCAGCTATGCGCGCCGCCAGCTCATCCTGGTGATCGCCACCCGGCTGGACGCCAAGCTGGGCCTGCACGTCTTCAAGCGCCTGCTGGCGCTGCCGATCGACTTCTTCGAGCGGACGCAGGCCGGCGCCGTGATGTACCAGCTCCACCAGGTCACCAAGATCCGCGACTTCCTGACCGGGCGGCTGCTGACCACGGTGCTGGACAGCCTGACCCTGCTGGTGCTGCTGCCCTTCCTGTTCTGGCTGAACACCACGCTCACCTGGCTGGTGGTGGCATGCGCCGTGCTGGTGGCGATGATCATCATGCTGTTCCTGCCGTCGGTGCGCCGCGCCTATGGCCATTACCAGCGCGCCGAGATCGAGAAGAACACCGTGCTGGGCGAGACGGTGCATGGCATCCGCACGGTGAAGTCGCTGGCGCTGGAGCCGCAGCAGCGCGAGATGTGGGACCGCAAGGTCGCCGACGCCGCCGGCTGGCGCAAGGCGATGGGCGATGCCTCGAACTGGCCGCAAAGCCTGGTGATTCCGTTCGAGACCATGATGAACCGCGGCGTGCTGATGATCGGCGCCTATCTGGCGCTGACCAATGGCGGCGTGAGCTCGGGTGCGCTGATCGCCTTCATGATGCTGTCCGGCCGCGTCGGCCAGCCGCTGGTCAGCATGGCCAAGCTGGTGGAGGACGTGGAAGAGGTTCGCGCTTCGGTCGCCATGGTGTCGCAGATCCTCAACAACCGGCCCGAGACGACCACCCCCGGCGCCGGCCTGCGCCCGAAATTCGAGGGCGGGGTGCGCTTCGACAAGGTCAGCTTCACCTATCCCGGCTCCAAGAACCCGGCGCTGGAGGACATCACCTTCGAGATACCGGCCGGCACCATGCTGGGCGTGGTCGGGCGCAGCGGCTCGGGCAAATCGACCATCACCCGGCTGCTGCAGGGCATCAACCGGGAATACGAAGGCTACATCAAGGTCGACGGCAACGACCTGCGCGAGATCAACCTGGCGCATCTGCGGCGCGGCTTCGGCGTGGTGCTGCAGGAGAATTTCCTGTTCCGCGCCACCATCCGCGAGAACCTGATCGCCGGCCGCCCCGGGCTGACGCTGACCGACGCGGTGCGCGCCGCCCGGCTGGCCGGCGCCGAGGAGTTCATCGAACGGATGCCGATGGGCTACGAGACGTGGATCGAGGAAGGCTCGCCCAACCTGTCGGGCGGCCAGCGCCAGCGCCTGGCGATCGCGCGCGCGCTGATCCACGACCCGCGCATCCTGATCCTGGACGAGGCGACCAGCGCACTGGACCCGGAGAGCGAGGCGCTGGTGAACGCCAACATCCAGCGCATCGCCTTCGGGCGCACCATGGTGATCGTGTCGCACCGGCTGTCCTCGCTGGTGGACTGCCACCAGATCCTGGTGCTGGACCAGGGCCGGGTGGTGGACATGGCGCCGCACCGTGAACTGCTGGAACGCTGTGCGATCTACCGCGCCTTGTGGCAGCAGCAGAACCGGCACATGGAGGGCGCCAAGGCGACCCCCAAGCCGGTGCTGGCGCAGGGCGACTGACGGCAGGGACGGGAGAACTTCATCATGGCCCAACCCCCCACCAATTCCTCCTCCGGCCGCAATTCCGGCGTGCCGGCGACCGGCGGTGACCTTGCGAACGTGCCGGACCGGTCGGACCCGGCGGTGCCGGTCCTGCTGGAATTCGAGTCGCCGACCGCGGCGCTAATCGCGGCCCCGGTGCCGGCGCGCTCGCGTCACGTCACCTGGGTGCTCGCCTCGATGTTCGTGGTGTTCGTCACCATCGCCTCGACCATCCCGATCGACCGCGTGGTGGTGTCCTCCGGCCGGGTCGTGACCACCGCGCACAACATCGTCGTGCAGCCGCTGGAAACCTCCATCGTGCGCTCGATCGACGTGCGCGAGGGCGAACTGGTGCATGCCGGCGACCTGCTGGCGCGGCTGGACCCCACCTTCGCCGCCGCCGATGCCGGCCAGCTCGAAACCCAGGTCGCCAGCCTGCAGGCCGAGGTGAACCGCCTGCGCGACGAGCTGGACGGCAAGCCCTATGTCTCGGACGGCACGCCCCCGAGCCAGTTGCAGGCGATGATCTACGCCCAGCGACACGCCGAGCAGACCTTCCGGCTCGAAAACTACCGCCAGAAGATCGACAGCGCGCAGGTCAAGGTGCAGCAGGCGCTCGCCGACATCGCCTCGTACACCGCGCGGCTGGACGTGGCCAAGGTGGTGGAGGCGAAGCGGCGGGAGCTGGAACGGCTGCAGGTCGGCAGCCAGCTCAACACGCTGAGCGCCATGGACAACCGGGTCGAGATGGCCCGCAGCCTGGAAACCGCGCGCGCCACCGCCGACGGGGCGCGGCGCGACCTGTCCGCCCTGGTCGCCGAGCGCGACGGCTATGTGCAGCAGACCAGGGCCGACACCTCGCAACAGCTGACCGACCAGGGCCGCAAGCTGGACGATGCGCGCGAGAGCCTGAAAAAGGCCAAGCTGCGCCGCGAGCTGGTGCAGCTGCGCGCCGAGCGTGACTCCATCGTGCTGAGCGTGGCGCCGGTCAGCGTCGGCTCGGTGATGCAGTCGGGCGACCAGTTCATCACCCTGGTGCCGATCGACTCGCCGCTGGAGATCGAAACGGTGATCGACGGGCGCGACGCCGGTTTCGTCTCGGTCGGCGACCCGGTGACGATCAAGTTCGACTCCTTCCCCTACGTCACCTACGGCTTCGCCCATGGCACGGTGCGGGTGATCAGCCCGGACAGCTTCCGCGACCCGAACCAGGATCGGTCGCTGGCCACCAGCAAGCAGCGTTCCACCTCGGATTTCGGCAATTTCTACTATCGCGCGCGCATCACCATCGACTCGATGAACATGCACAACCTGCCGGCCGGGTTCCGCACCACGCCGGGCATGCCCGTGACGGGGGACATCAAGATCGGCAAGCGCACCGTGGTGCAGTTCCTGCTGTCCCGCGTGATCCCGGTCGCCACCGACAGCATGCGCGAGCCGTGATCAGGGTGGACGCGAGCAAGGGAGGCGGCTGACCGCGATGGCAGGGCTGGTCCGCAGGGTCAAAGGGTGGGTTGCCTCACCCGCGACAAAGCTGCGCGATGCGCGAAAACTGATCGCCAAGGGCAAGCTGGGCGAGGCATTCCCGCTGCTGGGGCAGGCCGCCCAGGCGGGGCTGGCGGAGGCGGAATTCCTGGTGGCGCGATGCTACCTGGAAGGCGCGGGGGTGCCGCCCAGCGCGCCCGAGGGCGCCCGCTGGCTGGAGCGCGCCGCCACCCAGGGCTATACTGAGGCGCAGTCGATGCTGGCGGCGCTGTATGTGCGCGGGCTGCCCGGGGCGGACGCGGCGCGGGGCGGCGAGGCGCAGGCGCTGGCGGCCGGCCGGCCGGCCGCCGCCCTGTTCGCCGCCGACGAGGCGGTGCGGCCGGATTTCGAGCGCGCGGCGCACTGGGCGCGCAAGGCTGCGGATGCCGGCTCGGCCGATGGCCAGGCGCTACTCGCCTATATCCTGACCTCCGGCCCCGAGGCGATGCGCGACCTGGACAGGGCGGAGGCGCTGTACCGCAAGTCCGCCGCCGCCGACTGCGCCCAGGGATGCCTGGGCAGCGGGCTGGCGCTGCTGCGCAAGGCCACCACCGACGAGCAGATGCGCGAGGTGGCCGGGCTGCTGCGGCGCGCCGCCGATGCGGGGCTGCCCACCGCGATGTATCTGCTGGGCGTGATGACCGAGCGTGGCCAGGGCATGCCCCAGGATATCCCGGCGGCGGTGGCGCTGTACCGCCAATCCGCCGAGCGCGGCATGCGGTCCGGCCAGGCGCGCTATGGCCTGGCGCTGATGCAGGGCAACGGCATCAAGGCGGACCTCCAGGAAGGCGAGTCGTGGCTGCGCCGCGCGGCGTTGCAGGGCGACCCGGATTCCGCGGCGCTGGTGGGCGACCTGTATGCCCGCGGCGGCGCGCTGCCGCCCAACCATGCCGAGGCGGCCACCTGGTATCGCCGCGCCGCCGAGGCCGGGCACAAGGCGGCATCCCGCGCGCTGGGGCTGCTCTACCTCACCGGCGCCGGCGTGCCGCGCGACCCGGGCGAGGCGGCCCGCCTGTTCCGCGCCGCCGCCGAAGCCGGGGTCGAGCAGGCGAAATACGATCTCGCCGCCCTGGTCATGCAGGGCGAGGGGCGGCCGGAGGACTCGGTACGCACCCGCGAGTGGTTCGAGAGCGCGGCCGAGAGCGGCGACCTCGTGGCGGCGTTCAACTATGGTGTGTGCCTCGCCGAGGGCGTCGGGGTGGAGCGCGACGACCAGGCCGCCGCTCGCTGGCTGCGCCGCGCCGCCGATGGGGTGGTCAACGCCCAGTACTGGTATGGCCGCCTGCTCTGCGAGGGCCGCGGCGTGCCGGCGAACGCCGAGGAAGGCCGCGGCTGGATCGCCCGCGCCGCCGCCGCCGGCATGATGGATGCGCAGGTGGCGCTGGGCGAGATGCTGGTCAGCGGGCGCGGCGGCAAGCGCGACCACCACGAGGCGCTGGGCCTGTTCCAGAAGGCGGCCAACCAGGGCCATGTCGGTGCCATGTTCGCGCTCGGCGCCCTGCATGGCGGCGGGCATGACGTGCCGTGGAACCGGCCGGAAGCGCAGAAATGGTTCCGCATGGCGGCCGAACGCGGCCATGCGCTGGCGCAGATGATGCTGGGCCGCTACCTCGCCCGCGCGCTGGCCGGCGAGCAGAATATCGAGGAGGCGCGCTTCTGGTTCCAGCAGGCCATCGAGCGTGGCGCCACCGACGCCCGTGGCGACCTGGCCGCCTTGCCGCCCCGCCCGGAGCCGCCGGATGCCAGCATCGCGGGGGCGGGCGGCGGCCCGTTGCGCAGCAGCGCGGCGGCGCGCTGACCGGCATGGGGCGGGCAGGACGCAGCGCCCGACGCGGGCCGGATGCGTGTCATGGCCTTGTCCATGACTAAATCGGAACGAAACGCTGACCGACTCCCGGATGGCCCTGCCGAGGGGTTCGAGCAGCGCGCCCGTGCGGCGTGGCAGTCCGGCCAGGCCGCGATGGCGCGCGACGACATGCCGGCGGCGCGCGAGGCGCTGGAGCGGGCATGCCGCCTGGCGCCGGACGACGACGCGGCGGCGCTGTCCCTGGCCCTGTTGCGGCTGCGCGACGGCGAGGCGGGGCCGGCGGTGGCGACCCTGGAGGCGATCACGGCGCGGCTCGATGTGCGCGAGGCATGGCTGGCGCTGGCCGCCGGGCGGCGCGCCCTGCACCAGCCCGGCCGCGCCGCGGCGGCGCTGGGCGCGGCGTTGTCGGGCCATCTGCTGGCCGATGACGCGCTGTTGGCGCCGCTCGCCGATGCCGTGGTGGCGGCCGCCGAGGCGCCCGGCTGGTGCGGCGTGGCCCGCGATGGCCGGCTGGTGCTGCGCCCGGCCGAGCGCGGCGCCCGTCCGCTGGTGACCATGGACGGGCACGCCGTGCCGCCGGGACGGCGGCCGGTGGTGCCGGCGGCGGTCGGCCGGATCGATGTGACGTTGGATGGCCGCCCGCTGGTCGGCAGCCCCCTCGCGCCCTCCCGGGCCCGCCGCATTGAAGGCGTCGCCTTCGCCCGCGACGGCGGCATCGAAGGCTGGGCCTGGCATCCGGGCGACCCCGAGACGGACCCGGTGCTGCGGATCGTGCCGGTCTCCGGCCCTGGCGAACTCCGCGTCCGTGCCGCCGACCAGAACGTGGCGGCCGAGGATGCGCTGGCCCGGCCGCGCGGCTTCCGGGTCGCGGCGGCGGCGCTGGCCGGTTTCGCCGGCCCGGTGCGGGTGCTGGGGCGCGATGGCGGCGAACTGGCCGGCAGCCCGCTGGACCCCGGCGCGGAGGCCCGCACCGCCGCCGCTATCGCCCGTGCCGTGGCGCGGCGCTACCCCTGGCGCGGCGAGGCGCCGCCCGAGGAGGACATCACCCAGGCCGCCGCCGCCGCCGCCCTGCGCGGCCCGCCCGCCCGGGCGCGCGCCGCCCCGCACCGGCGGATGGCGGTGGTGGTGCCGGCCTATCGCGGCCTGCAAGCCACGCTGGACTGCCTGGCGGCGGTGTTCGCCACCACGCCCGCCGGCACCATTGTGATCGTGGTGGACGACGCGACGCCCGAGCCGGCACTGGCCACGGCGCTGGACGACCTGGCCCGCCAGCGCCGCATCTGGCTGCTGCGCCACGCGGCGAACCAGGGCTTCCCGGCCGCCGCCAATGCCGGCATGCGCCTGGCCGCGACGTTGCCCGGCGGGCCGGACGTGGTGCTGTTAAACAGCGACACGCTGGTGACGCCGGGCTGGCTGGAGGGGCTGCGCGCCGCCGTGCACGCCGCCCCGGATATCGGCACGGCGACCCCGCTCTCCAACGACGCCAGCATCATGAGCTACCCCGACCCGGCCGCGCCCGCCGCCGCGCCGCAGGGGGCCGCCCTGGCCCGTCTGGCCCGGCTGGCGGCGCGCACGCTGGCCGGGGTGGCGGTGGAACTGCCGACCGCGATCGGCTTCTGCATGTATATTCGCCGCGAATGCCTGGCGCAGGCCGGGCTGTTCCGCGCCGACCTGTTCGCCCAGGGCTACGGCGAGGAGAATGATTTCTGCCTGCGTGCCCGCCACCTGGGCTGGCGGCATGTCGGCGTGCCGGGCTGCTACGTCGCCCATCTCGGCGGCCACTCCTTCGGCGGCGCCAAGGCGCGGCTGCTGGCGCGCAACCAGGACATCGTCGAGCGGCTGCACCCCGGTTACCTGCGGCTGATCCAGGATTTCCGGAACGCCGACCCGCTGACCGGCCCCCGCCGCCTGCTGGACAGCGCGCGCTGGCAGGCCGCCCGGCGGCGCGGCGGCGGCGCGGTGCTGCTGGTGAGCCATGCCGATGGCGGCGGGGTGGAGCGGGTGCTGCGCGACCGCTGCGCCGCCCTGCGCGCCGAGGGGCTGCGCCCCGTGGTTCTGCGTCCGGTGCCGGCTGACGGCGAGCCCCGCTACCGGCCCGGGCTGTGCGAGGTCGGTGAGGGCGTGGAGGGCGGCTTCCCGAACCTGCGCTTCGCCCTGCCGGGGGAGTTGGACGCCCTGGCCCGCCTGCTGCGTGCCGACCGGCCGGTGGCGCTGGAAGTCCACCACATGCTGGGCCACGACCGCGCGGTGCTGCGCCTGGCCGAGCGCCTGGGCGTGCCGACCGATTTCCACGTGCACGACTACGCCGCCTTCTGCCCGCGCATCACGCTGGTCGGCGCGGCCGGGCATTATTGCGGCGAGCCCGAGCAGGCTGCGGTGTGCGACGCCTGCGTCGCCGATGCCGGGGCGGCCATCGAGGAAGACATCCCGGTGGCCGCCCTGCGCGCCCGCTCGGCCGCCGAGTTCGCGCGGGCGCGGCGGGTGGTGGCGCCCTCGCAGGACGCGGCGGCCCGATTACGCCGGCATTTCCCCGCGATTTCGCCGGAAATCGTGCCGCTTGAGGCCGATTCCCGCCTGCCGCCGGCCGAATTGCGCCCCTCACGGGCGCGCCGGCTGGTGTGCGTGGTCGGCGCGATCGGGCCGGTGAAGGGCTACGACGTGCTGCTGGCCTGCGCCCGCGACGCCGCCTGGCGGGATCTGCCGCTGGAATTCGTGCTGGCCGGCCACTCCACCGACGATGCGCGGCTGATGCTGACGGGGCGGATCGCCATCACCGGGCCGTATCGCGAGGCCGATGCCGAGGCGATGGTGCGCCGGCTCGGCGCCGATCTCGCCTGGTTGCCGTCGATCTGGCCCGAGACCTGGTGCTATACGCTGGGCACAGCCTGGCGCGCCGGCCTGCGCGTGGCCGCCTTCGATATCGGCGCTCCCGCCGAGCGGATCCGCCGCGCCGGGCGCGGCTGGGTGCTGCCGCTCGGCTTGCCCGCGGGCGCGATAAACAATGCGTTGCTTGCCGTAAACCTTGCGGCAGGCGATGTATGAGACCAATGCAAGAGCCGCACCCCGGAACGGACCGGCCGCCGGTCCATAGCCATCGAGAAGAGTGAGAGCTACATGTCCGAAGCCGCCGCCGCCAAGGGTGACCAGACCCCGCGAGTGACCGAGTTGAACGTCTCGGGGCACCTGATGACGCTCGACACCGGGTTGTTCTGCATCATCCAGACCCCGGCCAAGGGGGCCGACCAGGGGTCGGGCCTGCCGGGGGTGCGGCTGTCGGTGCCGCCCGGCCCGGCCAGCCGGCCGGAGTCGATCCAGATCAGCGGCTTTCGCGACGATGGCTGGCTGAGCGGCTTCGGCGACGCGGCGCTGGTGCGGGTGACCAACGGGCCCGCGCAGGTGCTGGTGACGATCTACCAGGCGCCGTCCGGCCGGGACACCGCGCCCAGCCTGCAGGTGCTGAAGCTGCTCGACCATGTGCCGCCGGCCGGTGGCCAGGTCGCCGCCCCGGTGCCGATGCCGGCCCCGGCCAGCCAGCACGTGCCGGGCGCCGGGTCGGAGGTGGGGGCGAGCCAGCAGACGCCGACGGTGATGGACATGATCGCCCATGTGCAGGGCCGCGGCGACGTGGGCGCGCTGCTCGGCGAGTGGCTGGGCGAGCGCGGCAGCAAGCGCTGGATCGAGGGCTTCGCGGTGGCGCCCTCGCACGACGTGCCGGCGCATGACGTGGAATACCAGGCCGTGCTGGGGCGCGGCTGGCTGTCGCCCTGGGCCGAGGGCGGCCAGTTCTGCGGCAGCCGCGGCATGGCGCTGCCCGTGCTGGGCCTGCGCCTGCGGCTGCGTGGCCCATCGGCGCAGACCCATGAATGCGTCTACAGCGCCAGCTTCACCGACGGCACTGAGGTGGGGCCGGTGCGCGCCGGCGAGGCCTGCGAGGCGGAGAGCCTGGCGCCGATGGAGTCCTTCCGCATCGAAATCCACCCCCGCCAGGCCGCGGCTCCGGCGCCAGCGGCCGCCAAGCCGGCCGCTGGCCCAGCGGTCTCCGCCAAGCCCGCCGCCAAGGCCGCGACGAAACCCGCCGCCAAGCCGACGCCCGCCAAACCGACGCCCGCCAAACCGACGCCCGCCAAACCGACCCCGGCGCGGCGGAAATAGCCGCCGGCCGGCGCAGCCCGGCTTCCCATCCCCGCATCCCGGCCGCCCTGGCAGGCCGGCAGGACAAGGCGACCGCCGCGCGTGAGATTTCTGTTCGTCCACCAGAACTTCCCTGGCCAGTATCTGCACCTGATCAAGCACCTGCTGGCCAGCGGGCGGCACGAGATCGTGTTCATCGCGCAGCCCAACGCCAACAACATCCCCGGCGTGCGGCGGGTGTTTTACGAGGGGCCGAAGCCGGCGCCGGACAACATCCACCCCAACGTGCGCGACACCGAACAGGCCGCGAGGCGGGCCGAGAGCGTGGCGCATGTGGCGCGCACCCTGAAGGGCCTGGGCTTCAACCCGGACATCATCATCGGCCACCACGGCTGGGGCGAGCTGCTGGACCTGCCGGACGTGTGGCCGGGCGTGCCGGTGCTCGGCTATTTCGAATTCTACTACCGCAAGGACGGCCAGGACGTTGGGTTCGACCCCGAATTCCCGGTCGATCCGCGCCTGCTGAGCCGCGTGCGGTCGATGAACGTCGTCAACCTGCTAGCGCTGTCGCTGGAGCAGTACGGCCACACTCCCACGCGCTGGCAGTTGGAGCGCTACCCCGAATGGGCGCGCGGCAACATCAAGCTGCTGCCGGAGGGCGCGCTGCTGGATGTCTGCAAGCCGGACCCGAAGGCGCATGCCAGGCCGCTGGAGATCGGCGACTTCAAGGTGGGGCCGAAGGATAAGTTGGTCACCTATGTCGCACGCAACCTGGAGCCGTATCGCGGCTTCCACACCATGATGCGGTCCCTGCCGGCGCTGCTGGCGGCAAGGCGCGACGTCAAGGTGGTGCTGGTCGGCGGCGACGACGTGAGCTATGGCGCGCGGCTGCACAACATGACCTGGCGCGAGCATTTCCAGAAGGAACTGGCCGGCCGCTACGACGCCAGCCGGGTGCTGCTGCCCGGGCAACTGCCGTACGACCAATACCTGCGGCTGCTGCAGCGGTCGGACACGCATGTCTACCTGTCCTACCCGTTCGTCGCCTCGTGGTCGCTGCGCGAGGCGATGGCGGTGGGCTGCGCCATCGTGGGCGCCGATGTGGACCCGGTGAAGGAATTCATCACCGACGGCCGCACCGGGCTGATCACCTCCTGCCTGGACCCGGCGGCGCTGGCCGAGCGGATCCAGACACTGCTGGAGGACGGCAAGCTGAACGCCACGCTGCGCGCCGGCGCGCGGCGCCATGCCGAGCGGCACCTGGACATGAAGCAGCACCTGGCCGCCTTCGAGGCGCGCATCCGCGAGGTGACCGGCCGCAGCCTGAAGTAGAAGGCTGCAAGTAGAGGGCCGGCCAGGGCTGCGGATTTTTCCGTTGGCAGCGGCGGGTGGCGCGGCTCTAATCGCCCGGTGGAAACGCCTCCCCGGAACAAATCCAGGGCCGCAAGCAGGAACCGGAACGATGAAACGTCGTACATTTTTGGCGGCCAGCGCCGCCGCCGCCACCGTCAGGCTGGCGCGCCCAGCCCTCGCCGCCGGGACCAGCAAGCTGGTATTCGTGCCGCAGGGCAACCTGATCAGCATGGACCCTGTCTGGACCACGGCGGCGGTGACGCGCGCCGCCGGGTTGATGGTCTACGAGACGCTGTACGGCCGCGACCAGACCCTGCGCCCGCACCCGCAGATGGTCGCCGGCCACGTGGTGGAAGACGGCGGCAAGCGCTGGACGATGACGCTGCGCGACGGCCTGATGTGGCACGACGGCACGCCCGTGCTGGCGCGCGACTGCGTGGCCTCCATCAAGCGCTGGCTGGCGCGCGACCCGGTGGGCGCCACGCTGAAGCCGCGGCTGGACGCGCTGGAGGCCAAGGACGACAAAACCATCGTCTGGCGCCTCAACAAGCCCTTCGCCAGCCTGCCCAACGCGCTGGCCAAGACCCAGCCGAGCCCGGTGATGATGCCCGAGCGGATCGCCAACACCGACCCGTTCAAGCAGATCACCGAGGTGGTCGGCAGCGGCCCGTTCCGCTGGGTGAAGGACGAATACGTCTCCGGCAATCAGGCGGTGTTCGTCAAGAACGAGAAATACGTGCCCCGCAGCGAGGCCGCCGACTACGCCGCGGGCGGCTACCGGGTGATGCTGGACCGGGTGGAGTGGAAGATCATCCCCGATGCCGCCACCGCCGCCAATGCGCTCAGCGCCGGCGAGGTGGACTGGGTCGAGATGCCGTTGCCCGACCTGCTGCCGATGCTGCGCAAGGCCGCCGGCGTCAGCGTCGGCCAGCTTGACCCGTTCGGCATCTATCCGGGCCTGCGGCCGAACTTCCTGAACGCGCCGACCAGCGAGAAGGCGATCCGCCAGGTGATGCTGAAGGCGATCGACCAGAAGGAGGTGATGACCGCGCTGATGGGCGACGACACCGAGGCGTACCGCGCCCCGGTCGGCCTGTTCATTCCCGGCTCCGAATGCGCCAACGACGCCGGGATGGAGGCGATCACCAAGCGGCACACCACCGAGGAGCTGAAGGCGATGCTCACCGCCGCCGGCTACAAGGGTGAGCGGGTCGCGCTGATGCACCCGACCGACCAGGTGTTCTACGACCCGATGACCCAGGTCGTCGCCGCCCAGCTCAAGAAGATCGGCATGAACATCGACGACCAGGCGACCGACTGGGGCACCATCGTGCAGCGGCGCAACAGCAAGGAGCCGCTGGACAAGGGCGGCTGGTCGCTGTTCGTCACCGGCTTCCCGGCGGTGGACCAGGGCAACCCGATCCTGGCGATCAACCTGCGCGGCAACGGCGACAAGGGCTGGGTGGGCTGGCCCACCGACCCGAAGCTGGAATCGCTGCGCGACGCCTGGATCGACAGCACCGACGAGGCCGAGAAAAAGAAGCTGTCCGAACAGATCCAGACCGAGGCGTTCGACTTCGTGTCGGTGATCCCGCTCGGCCAGTACATGCAGTCCACCGCCTGGCGCAGCGACCTCAAGGGGCTGCTGAAGGGGCCGGTGCCGGTGTTCTGGAATATCAGCCGGAGTTGAGGCAGGAAGCGGTTCTTTTTTGAAAAAAAGAACCAAAAAACGTTTATTCGCTGGAGTCTCTACGGCGAGACTCCAGCGAACAGAATTTTTTTTGCTTCTTTTTGTTCACAAAAAGAAGACCTTCCCTACACCGTCAGCACGATCTTGCCGAAATGCCCATTGGCGCGCATATGCGCCAGCGCCGCCGCCGCCTCGTCGAGCGGGAAGGTCCGGTCGATCGGCAGGCGCAGCGTGCCCGCCTCCACCGCGCCCCACAGGTCGGCGCGCATGCGGCGGTTGATCTCGCGCACCTCATCCGCCGAGCGGGTGCGGAAGGTGACGCCGATATAGGCGATGCGCCGCAGGGCGTGCAGGTCGTAGTCGAACTCGCCCTTGAAGCCGCCGAGCCGGCCGACATTGACGATGCGGCCCAGGATCGTGGTTGCCTTCATGTTCTGGTTGGCAACGCTGGCGGACACCTGGTCGATGATCAGCTCCACGCCGCGCCCGCCGGTGGCCTCCAGCACATGGCGCGACCAGTCCGGCTCGGCGGTGTCGATCGCCAGGTCGGCGCCGAATTCGGCCAGGCGGGCGCGACGCATGGCGTTGGTGGAGGTGCCGATGACCAGCCGCGCGCCCATCACGCGGGCGATCTGCATGCCCATCAGCCCGACGCCGGAGCTGGCGCCCTGGATCAGCACCGCATCGCCGCGCTCCAGCCGCCCGTTGGTGACCAGCGCGTCGTGCATGGTCTGCAACGCCACCGGCAGCGTGGCGGCCTGCTCGAAGCCCATGTTGTTGGCCGGTATCGGCGACACGCGGCCATAATCGGCCACCGCATACTCGGCATAGCCGCCGCTGCCGGAGCACATCACGCGGTCGCCCGCCCGCACGCCCTGCACGTCGCGGCCGACTGCGGCGACTTCGCCGGCGAATTCCAGGCCGACGATGGTTCCGGCGCCGCCGATCGTGCCATGGCTATGGCCGGCGGCCACCTGCAGGTCGGCGCGGTTGAGGCCGGCGGCGCGCACGCGCACCAGCACCTCGTTCGGCTTCGGCTCGGGGGCGGGTACGTCGCGGACCTGCACCCCCTGGTCGGTGACGATGGCGGCCTTCATGCGGCATGTCCTTCCGGTGGTGTGGTTCCCGCCAGCCGGCTTCCCGGCTAGCCCGTGGTCACCCAGCAATGCACGGCGCGGCCGCGCAGCCGGTCGCAGAGCGTGCGGGCCTCGGCGCGCGAGGCCGTGGGTACGCGCAGGCGCCAGAAGGTGCGGCCATTGACCTCGGCGGCGACGATCTGCTGCGTGTGGCCAGCCAGCAGCGGCCCCACCTGCGCGCGCACCCGCTGCCACACGGCCTCGGCGCCGGTCTGGCTGTCGGCGGCGGCAAGCTGGACATAGGCGCCGCCGGCCGGAGCCGATGGGGTGGCGGTGGCGGTTTGGGCCGCCAACCCGGCCGGGGTGGGTGGGCTGCCGGAGAGGATCTGCGCCACCGCAAGGTTGTCATGCGCCTGCTGGCTGGCATCCGGGGCGGCGGCCAGCGGGCGCAGCAGCGCCTGCGCGGCGGCGGTGTCGCCGGACAGCGCCAGCGACAGGCCGAGATTGGTCTTGGTGGCTGCCACGTCCGGCGCCACCGCCAGCGAGCGGCGATACAGCGCCTGCGCCTCGGCATGGCGTTCCTGCAGGTCCAGCGTCACCGCCAGGTTGCTCAGCAGTGCCGGGTCCTCCGGACGGCCGCGCAGGGCGGTGCGGAACAGGGCCTCGGCGGCTTTCGGGTCGGTTCTCAGCAGGATGCGCCCCAGCCCGGCATTGGCCGCCGGGTCGGCCGGCTGCACGGCCAGCCCGCGGCGATAGGCGGCGGCCGCATCATCGGTGCGCCCGGTGGCGTACAGCGCGTCTCCTCGCGCCACCAGCGCCGGCACGTTGCGCGGGTCACTGGCCAGGATGCGGTCGGCCACCGACAGCGCCATCTCGGGATAGCCGGCGGTCAGCGCCGCATCGGCCAGGCCCGGCGTGGGCGTGCCCTGCAGCGGCGCCTTCGGGGCGCAGCCGGCCAAACCGAGCACCAGGCAAAGCCCCAGGATTGCGGCGGCGGCCGGTCCAGACGGCAGATTCTTCAACGCTTCCCGCATGCAGCGACTCCAGACAGGATTCGACCATACAGGGTGCGCGCGCGTCGGCACCAGCGCGGCGCGCGTGGCGGGGGCAGCTAGGCCCTCAGGCCAGCCACCAGCCGTTGCAGGTTGGTCGCCGGGTCGGCCAGCGCCGCCGCGTCCACCGGCACGCCGGCGCGGATCATCGCCTGGGCGGCGCGGATCTCGCGCGGGGCGTTGACGCCGGTGGCCGCCAGCACCCGGCCGGCCGCATCGAGGTGGAAGGCGGCGAAGGAGGGGGCGGCCATGTCGCCGCGCAGCACATGGCGGACGGCGCCGTCCGGCAGGCCGGCCATTTGCAGGTTTACCCCGTGCTGGTCGGTCCAGAACCACGGCACCTCGTCATACGGCTCCAGCACGCCGGCCATCGCCCGGCCGGTGGCGATGCCGTGGTTCTGCGCGTGCCGCCAGGTCTCCAGCCGCAGCCGCCGGCCCAGCCGGGCGTGCCAGAACGCCGCCACGTCGCCGGCGGCATAAACGTCGGGGTCGCTGCTGCGGCCGAATTCGTCCACTACGATGCCGGCCTCCACCGCCAGCCCCGCCGCCTCGGCCAGTTCGGTGTTGCGCTGCATGCCGATGCCGGCGACCACCACGTCGGCGGGCACCGCCGGCCCGCTGGCACAGACCACGAATCCGCCCTCGATTGCCTCGATTTTCGCCTCGAAATGCAGGATTACGCCGGATTTACGGTGCAAATCGGCGATCCAGGCGGCGAATTCCGGGGTCAGCGAGCGGCCCATCGGGCGCGCCCCGGCCTCCACCACGCTCACCACGCAACCGCGCCTGCGGGCGGCGGCGGCGATTTCCAGGCCGATCACCCCGGCGCCGATGCAGGCCACCCGTGCGCCCTCCACCAGTAGCGGGCGCAGCGCGCGGGCGTCGTCGAGTGTGCGCAGCAGGTGGATAGCCTTGCCGCCCGGGATCGCCAGCCGGCGCGCCCGTCCGCCGGTGGCCAGCAGCAGTTTGGCGTAGTCCAGCACCCGGCCATCGGCCAGACGCACGCGGTGGGCTGCCGGCTCGATGGCGGCGACCGGGTTGCCCAGCAGCAGTTCGATGCCCCGCTCGGCATAGCGCGCCTCGGCATGGAACCAGGCGGGGGGTGGCTCCGCGGGGGCGGTCAGCATCTCCTTGGAGAGGGGCGGGCGCTCGTAGGGGCGGTGCGCCTCCTCGCCGATCAGCAGGATGCGGCCGGCGAACCCGGCCTCGCGCAGCGCCATCGCCGCATGCGCGCCGGCCTGCCCGGCGCCGACGATGATATGGGTCTGCTCGGCCATGCCCTGGCGTCTCCTCCGGCTCGTGCTGCCCCCCGCTGACATCGTGCCGCGGTTGCGGCATCATCCGGCCGACGAATCGCAGGCGAAGGGCTGATCAGCATGAGTGAAGCAGGAAACTGGGTGCGCGTCGCCGCCGTGGCCGACGTGGCGGAGGGCTCGGCGATCCCGGTGGAGGTGGGCGGGCGGCAACTGGCCATCTACCATCTGGAGGGCGGCGCCATCCATTGCACCGACAACATCTGCACCCATGCCTTCGCGCTGCTGACCGATGGCTGGCTGGAAGGCTGCCTCATCGAATGCCCGCTGCATGCCGGCCAGTTCGACGTGCGCACCGGGGCGGGGCAGGGTGCGCCGATCGAGGAGGACCTTCGCACTTTCAAGGTGAGGGTGGAGGGCGGGGACATATTGGTGGATCTGCCGGACTGACGGCGGCAAGGAAGGCAGTTTCACATAGAGGCGGGGAGAAGCAAGATCAGGGTATTGGTGCCCTTTCTTCTCCCCGTCTCCCCGTCTCCATGTGAACCCTGGCTTTCCCTATACGTCCACCACCACGTAATCTTCCTCGACCGTCACGGCGATGGTCTCGGCCACGTAGGGCCCCTCCACCACCGTCTGCCCGGCCGCCACCTCCACCGGATAGGCGCGGGTGCGGATGCGCTCGGGGTCGCAGTAGGACTGGCCGGTGCGGATGTCGAACTCCCAGCCGTGCCAGGGGCAGCGCAGGATTTCACCCTTGCGGGAATAGACGTATTCGCCCGGCCGCGGGGCTTGCAGCAGCCCGGTCAGCACGCCCTCGCACAGGCTGCCGCCCTGGTGCGGACAGCGGTTCAGCAGGCCGTAATAGGCGCCGCCGAGATTGAACACGGCGATCGGCCGGCCACGCACGGTGACCAGCTTGCGCCCGCCCGGGGGAATGTCGCGGGCGGCGGCGACGACGTGGCGGCTCATGCGACGCCCCCGCTCATGTGACGCCCCCGCTCATGTGACGCCCCCGCTCATGCGACGCCGTAGACCCGCTTCGCGTTGTCCAGGAAGAAGCCCTGGCGCTGCTCCTTGCTGATGCGCAGCGGCAGCGCGGTGGCGGGGTCGTCGAAATCCCAGTGCGGGTAGTCGGTGGCGAAGATCAGCCGGTCCCAGCCGATCCAGCCGATGGTGTCCAGCAGGTGCTCGCGCGGCTCCGGCTCCTCCATGGGCTGGGTGGTCCACCAGACATGGTCGCGGATGTATTCGCTTGGCGCGCGGGTGAGGTGCGGGGTTTCCTGCTTCAGCGTCTTCCAGGTTTTATCCAGCCGCCAGGCCAGCGAGGGCGCCCAGGCGAAGCCGGCCTCGATCATCACCAGCTTCAGCGCCGGGGTGCGGGCGAACACGCCCTCGATCACCAGGCTGGTCAGGCCGGACTGGCAGCATTGGGCGTGGCCGGTCATCTCCTCGATGTAATAGGTCGGGTAGCCGCCGCTGGTGATCGGGTGGCCGCCATAGCCGAAGGCGTGCACCCCCAACGGCAGCCCGGCCTCGGCGGCGGCCTCGTAGATCGGCCAGTAGCGGCGGTTGCCCATCGGCTCGCCGGTGCGGCTCAGCATCATCACCTGGACGAAGTTGGGGTTGCCAGCCCATTTGCGGATTTCCGCCACCGCCGCCGGCGCGTCCTCGTAGGAGACGACGATGGAGCCTTTCAGGCGCGAATCCTGGCTGGTCCAGTGGGCGATCTGCCATTCGTTCACCGCGGCGCACATGGCGGCGCAGAAATCCGGGTTCTGCAGCCCCTGGCCGGCGCCGAGCGGGTTCAGGATGCCCAGCGCCACGTTGTTCGGGTCCAGGTGCTGGCGCTGCATGAAGGGCAGGTCGCAGCCCGGCTTGCCGCCGCCGGGGGGCACCGCGTCGCGCCGCGCGGCGTTGGGTTGGCTTTTCGGGTAGGCGGGGCCGGACTGGTAGGGCTGGCGGTAGCGCTGGCCGATGCCGGCCAATTCGTCCTGCCAGCGCTTCGCCAGCCAGGGGAACAGCTCCCTGTCGGACTTGCGGGCGGGATGGATGTCGCCGTCGGCAATGGCCATCCGACTGCCGGCGGCGGGATCGGCGGCTTGGATGTCGCGGATCTGCACGTTCATCGGACCGGCTCCTTGGCAGCGGTAAGGGCGAGACGCGAATAGGTGGCCAGCGGGTTGTCGATCATGATCTTGCGGATCAGGTCGGGGGGCAGCCCCTCGGGCAGGACGGCGTTGCCATCGAACTGCCAGTGCGGGTAGTCCGTCGAGAACAGCAGCAGCTCGTCGGACTGCAGATGGTCGATGATGCGCAGCAGGCTGTCGCGGCCCTCTTTGGTGGAGGTGGGCGGCCCGTCGACGGGTTGCAGCGAGAGGCGGACATTGCTGCGGACGATGTCGGTCGGCGCGCGGTCCACCCAGGGGATTTCCATGCGCAGCCCGCGCCAGTACTTGGTCAGCCGCCACAGATGCGCCGGCAGCCAGGTGAAGCCGGATTCCAGCAGCGCCACCTTCAGGTTCGGGTAGCGGTTGAACACGCCCTCGCAGATCAGGCTGGTGAGTTGCGACTGGAATGCCTGCGCCTGGCCCACATAGTCCTCGGTATAGTACGAGGGCCAGCCGACCGGGGTGGGCGGGTTGTGATAGGCGCTGCCGGCATGGATGCCGATGGTCAGGCCGTGGCGCTCGGCGGCGGCGTAGATCGGCCAGTAATGGCGCTTGCCCAGCGGCTGGTCGCCCATCACCAGCAGCAGCACCTGCACGAAGCGGGAGTCTTTGGCGCAGCGCTCGATCTCGTCCACCGCCCGTTCCACGCTTTGCGGCGGCACCACGATGGAGGCGCGCAGGCGGGGGTCGCGGTCCAGCCACTCCTTCGCCATCCAGTCGTTCACCGCGCGGGCGAAGGCGGCGGCCATGTCCTCGCTGAACAGCAACTGGACGCCGTAGAGGCAGTTGCAGATGGCCAGGCTGGTGGCGAACGGGTCCAGCGCCTCGCGCCGCAGCCGGACGAGGTCGGCGCCGGCCGGGCCCTTCGCGGGCTTCCAGTCGGGCCGGGCGGTCAGCGGCGAATTGGCGGGGTAGGCGATGGAAGCCAGCTCATCCATGCCGCGCACGGCCACCTGTTCGCGCCAGTGCTCGTCCAGGTAGGGCAGCAGGGCCTGCAGGCTGGGCACGGCGGGATGGATGTCGCAATCGATCCCGCCCGGATACGCAAAGCTCAATGCGGTTCTCTCCCGTGCGCCGGCCGTGGCCGGGGCGTTCACCGTTGCGGCTACGATACCGCGTTCCCGCCCGCTTGTCTCCCCGTCCGTCCGTTTGGATTCTGGCAATCCTGTGGCGCGCGGGCGAATTCAAGATCAAGTTTGCGTGCCAGTTGACATCGCACCAGGTGGGAACCATCTCAAGTTCATAGAGAGCATAATTGGATAGACGATAAGTATATCTACCCATGTTCTCGTCATGGTACGCAGGTGACTGTGACTGTAACGACAGCGCCGGACGATACCGCACGCAAGCCCCGGGGACACGATCGGCAGGCCGCCCTGGCCCGCCGGCACCCACAACCTGGGCAGCCGCCAAACCATGCAGTTCGCTGCGGCGGCCTTTTCAATGGAGATGGACGACCATGAACAAAGACCGGGTAGTCGGCGCGGCCAAGCAGGCCGTTGGCGCCGTCAAGGAAGCGGCCGGCAAGGCCGTGGGCGATGCCAAGCTCACCAGCGAAGGCAAGCGCGACAAGGTGGAAGGCAAGGTCCAGAACGCCGTCGGCAGCCTGAAGGACGCGCTCAAGGAGTGAAACCGGGGCAACCGGCCCCAGACACCCAACAACCAAGGACAGCCCCCATGACCCGAACCATCACCCGACTGACCGGCAGCGTCATCGTTGCCGCCGCCCTGGCCGTTCCGGCGATGGCGCAGACTTCGCCCGCGCCGGGCGCCACCATGCCCGCCACCACCACGCCCGCCGTGACCACACCCAACGTGCCGGTGGACAACCTGGCGATGACCGGCGGCATCCGCGCCTCCAAGATCATCGGCAGCAGCGTGACCAACGAGGCCAAGGAGACTGTCGGCACGGTCGGTGACCTGATCATCACCCCCGACGAGAAGGTGCCGGTGGCGGTGCTTTCGGTCGGCGGTTTCCTGGGCATGGGGACGAAATACGTCGCCGTGCCGTTCACCGACTTGAAGGTGACCGACGGGGCCGTGATGATGCCAGGCGCCACCAAGGCGTCGCTGAAGACACTGCCCGCCTTCACCTACAAGGGCTGATCGCCCAAGGGCCGACCATCGGGGGGGGGGCCGGGCCGCCCGGCCCCCCCAACGACCAGGAAGGACACGCCATGCGCGCATTGCTGTTATGGGGGCTCGGTATCCCGATCCCGGTGCTGATCCTGCTGTATCTGTTTCATATCATCTGACCGTTCCGGTCGGGTGATCCGACCTGTCGCGGCTGGCGGCGAGTTGTCCGCCGCCGGCCGATCCGCCATCATCCGCGCCGAACGCGACGGGGGTGCGGCATGGCTGATCTGGAAACGCGCAGGCTGGAACGCCTGGTCGACGGGCTGCTGGCGCCCTGGGCCGGCACCGACCGGCCGGGTGTGAGCGTGGGTGTGGTGCGTGGCGAGGCGTTGCTGCTGCACCGCAGCGCCGGTATGGCCAGTATCGAGCTGGGCGTGCCGATCGGCCCGGCCACCACCTTCCGCATCGCCTCGGTGAGCAAGCAATTCACCTGCGCCGCCATCCTGCTGCTGGCCGCCGAGGGGCGGCTGTCGGTGGGCGACGAGGTGCGCGCGCATATCCCCGAACTGGCGGATTTCGGCGTGCGCCTCACGCTGGACCACCTGATGCACAACACCTCCGGCCTGCGCGACATGCTGGAGATTATGCGCCTGGGCGGCACCGACCTGTCGCATCCGGTGCAGCCGGAGGATCTGATGGCCGGCATCTGCCGCCAGCGCGCGCTGAATTTCGCGCCGGGCAGCCGGTATCTCTACAGCAACACCAATTTCCTGCTGCTCGGCCGCATTGTGGAGCGGGTGTCGGGCCTCAGTCTGCACGATTTCCTGGCGGCGCGGCTGCTCGGCCCTGCCGGCATGACCATGACGCGCATGGTGGAGCGCACCACGGAACTGGTGCCCGGCCTGGCCACCGGCTACTTCCCCGCCGCCGGCGGCGGGTGGGAGCGGGCGCAGCACGGGTTTCCGGTGCATGGCGAGGGCGCGCTGGTCTCCTCGGTGGAGGACCTGGCGCTGTGGCACCGCAACTACGTCACCGGCCGGGTGGGCGGCGCCGCGCTGGCGGCCGGGCTGATGGAGCAGGCGGATTTCACCGGAGGGCAGACCGCCGGGGGCCAGACCGCCGGGGGCCAAACCAACGGCTACGCCCGCGGGCTGGCGATGGCGCGGGTGCGCGGGCTGGCGACGGTGAGCCATGGCGGGCTGTGGCCGGGCTACAAGACCGAGTTCCTGCGCATTCCGGAACGGGACGAAGCCGTAATCGTCATATCCAACAACGCGGTCGCCGACCCCTATCATATCGGCCAGCGCGTGCTGGATGCGCTGGTGGAGGGCGTGCCCGGCGTGCATCCGGTGCCGGCGCTGCCGCCGCGCGCGGCGCTGGCTGCCCATGTCGGCCGGTTCCTCGACGAGGCGGTGCCGGCCAGCGTGGATTTCACCCTGAACGAGGCCGGCGCGCTGCTCGGCAGCACCAACGGCGTGCCGTTCCAGGTGAAGGCCGAGCCGGACGGGCGGCTGGCCGCCAGCCGCAGCGCGCGCGACTGGACGATGCGGCTGTCGGCGGACGGCGAGGCGCTGGAGGTGGAACTGGATGCCGGGGCGCGGGCGACCTATCGCCGCATCACGCCCGAGGCCAGCCCGCCGGCCGATCTGCCCGGCCGCTACCGCACCGCCGAGATGGGCGCCGTGTGGACTTTCGCCGCCGCCGGGACGGGCATGACGGTCGAGGTCGCCGGACCGCTGTGCAATGCCGGGCCGTGGGAGGTGGAGGCGCTGGCGGACGACATAATCCGCGTCTACACCCCCGGTACCCTGTTCCGCGGCTGGCAGGACGTGCGGGTGCTGCGCGACAGCGGCGGGCGGATCACCGGGCTGTACCTCAATGGCGGCCGCGTGAAGCGGCTGGAGTTCACCCGCATCGAGTAGAGAGGGCGCAATGATCACCCCGGCCTATGTGCAGACGATGGCGGCCTACAACGCCGAGATGAACCGCCGCACCTACGCCGCGGCCGGCCGATTGCCGGAGGCGGCGCGGCGGGCCGAGCGGGGGGCGTTCTTCGGCTCGATCCACGCGACGCTCAGCCATCTGGTGTGGGCCGACCGAATCTGGATGTCGCGCTTTGCCGGGTGGCCGCGCCCGGAGGGGGGCATTCCCGGCAGCACGGCGCTGTTCGAGGACTTCGCCGCGATGCGGGAGGCCCGGGTGGCGCTGGACGCCGATATGGAGGACTGGGCGGAGGCGCTGGACCCGGCGTGGCTGGAGGGCGATCTGGTGTGGTTCAGCGGCGCCAGCAACGCCGAACGGCGGCGGCCGAAATGGCTGCTGGTGACGCATATGTTCAACCACCAGACCCACCATCGCGGCCAGGCACACGCGATGTTGACCACTGCCGGAGAGCAGACCGGGGACACCGACCTGCCATTCGTGCTGCCTTAGCCCATATCGTGCTGCCTTGGCATCGTGACCTAGTCCATCGTTTCATGCGGTGGCTGGCGCAGCCGGTGGTAGAACATGGCGTCTACCTGCGCCGGGCGGCATGCTGTCCGGCGCGTCCGCATGGGAGTTCCGCATTGTCCAGTGCCCGAAAGCCCGTCGACGAAGCGCTCCGCCTGGCGAGTCTGTCGGCGATCGGCGTGCTGGACACGCCGGCGGATGCGCGCTTCGACCGGCTGGTGGAACTGGCGGCGGAGCATTTTTCGGTGCCGATCGCGCTGGTCTCGCTGGTGGATGACAGCCGGCAATGGTTCAAGGCCCGGTACGGCCTGGATGTGCCGCAGACTTCGCGCCAGTTGTCGTTCTGCGCCCATGCCATCCTGCGGCCGCAGGAGGTGATGGTGGTGGAGGACGCCCGCGCGGATGAGCGCTTCGCCGACAACGCCCTGGTGGTGGGCGATCCGAAGGTGCGCTTCTACGCCGGCGCGCCGATCCTGGCGGAGGATGGCCAGCCGGTCGGCACGCTGTGCGTGATCGACCGCTCGCCGCGCGGGCTGGACACGGCCGGGCGGCGCTACCTGGCCAATCTGGCGGCCAGCGCCGGGGCGATGCTGGAACTGCACCGCAAGAACGCGCTGTTGCGCGAGGCGGCGGCGCTGGACCCGCTGACCGGCCTGGCCAACCGCCGCGCTTTCGACGGGGCGCTGGCGCGTGCGATCGACCAGGCGATCGGTGGCGTGCCGTTCGGGCTGCTGTGCCTGGACCTGGACCTGTTCAAGGTGGTCAACGACACGCTGGGCCACGATGCCGGCGACCTGCTGCTGCGGGAGGTCGCGCGCCGGCTGACCGGCGCGGTGCGGGTGACCGACGTGGTGGCGCGGCTGGGCGGGGACGAGTTCGCGGTGATCGTGGGCGGCCCGGCCGACCTGGACGGGGTGCGCACGGCGGCACGGCATATCCTGGCGGCCTTCGCGGCGGATTTGCGGATCGGGGCCAATCTGGTGCCGATCCGCGCCTCCATCGGGCTGGCGGTGGCGCCGGTGCATGGCACCAGCCCGGCCAGCCTGCTGCGCGCCGCCGATCAGGCGCTGTACGAGGCCAAGCGTGCCGGCGGGCAGACGCTGGCGGTGGCAACGCGCCAGGAGCGGCAGCCGGCCCGCCTGGCCGACTCGCAAGAGGACGCGTTGCGCGCGGCACTGGCCTCGGACGGGCTGGAGCTGCACTGGCAGCCCTTTTTCGCCGCCGCCGACGGCGCGCTGGTGGGCTGCGAGGCGCTGGTGCGCTGGAACCGGCCGGGGCATGGCTGGCTGGCTCCCGCCGCGTTCATCCCGGATGCCGAGAAGGCCGGGCTGATCGGGGCGCTGGATGCCTGGGTGCTGCGGCGCGCCTGTGCCGAGGCGGCGTCGTGGCCCGGCGAGGCGCGGGTATCGGTGAACATCTCCGCCGACTGGTTCAGCAGCGGTGACATCGCCGGCCTGGTCGTCGACGCGCTGGCCCGTTCCGGCCTGGCGCCGGGGCGGCTGGTGCTGGAACTGACCGAGCGCACCCTGGTGCAGCACCCCGAGGCGGCCCGCGCCGGGCTTATGGGCCTGCGCGCGCTGGGGGTGCGCACCTCGCTGGACGATTTCGGCACCGGCTATTCCTCGCTCGGCTACCTCTACAGCTTCGCCTTCGACGAGGTGAAGCTGGACCGCAGCTTCGTCGAGGGCCTGAGCCACAACCCCCGCGCCGAGGCGGTCTGCCGCGCGGTGCTGGACCTCGGCCGGGCGCTGGGCATGCAGGTCTGCGCCGAGGGCATCGAAACCCCGCCGCAACTGGCCTTCCTGCGCGAGGCCGGCTGCAACCTGCTGCAGGGCTACCTGCTGGGCCGTCCGCGTCCCGAGCCGATGCTGGATGCGAGCCCCCTGGTGCTGCCGGACGCAGGCTGAGGGCGCCGCGCGCCGGCGCGCGAACATTCATGCTTCGGTGTAACTCGGTTAACGATCATCAAATGGTCCGTTGACAACTAGATTTACACACGTAACGAATATTGCGCCAAGCAATGCGATTCGAATTCACAACATATATATGACCCCGAAGCTGTTCTGTGGCGGGAAGCGGCCGTGTAGGCGCGCGCAGCGGCAGGCCGACCCGGACACCTATCGCGGCGAGAACCCGGCGGAGCTGGAGGCGGCGGCGCACGGCGGCGATCCGGCGGCGGCATACAAGTTAGGGATGGTGAATCATTACGGATTGGCCGGTCAGCCGCACAGCTACCCCCGCGCCGCGCGATATTTCGCGCTGGCGGCGGACCATGGGCATGCCTGGGTGCAGTACCGGCTTGGGCGATGGAGATGCAGGGGCAGGGCGTGCCGCGCGATCCGCGCCGTGGGCTGGAACTGACCTTCGCGGCGGCGCGGGGCGGGCAGGCGCAGGCGGCGCACAACCTCGGCATGGCCTATTTGCAAGGCCATGGCCTGCCGCCGGACGCGGTGGAGGCGGTGCGCTGGCTGAAAATCGCCGCGGAGAACGGGGTTGCGGAGGCGCAATATAACCTCGGCCTGCTCTATTACCGCGGCGAGGGTGTGCAACAGCGGTTGTTCGACGCGCTGCAATGGATGCGCCGCGGCGCCCGGGGCGGATATGTGCCGGCGCGGAAGGCGGTCGGCCGGCTCTACATGACCGGGCTCGATACGATGGGGCAGGACCTGACGGAGGCGCGCGTCTGGCTGACGCTGGCGGCGGGAAAGGGCGATCGGGAGGCTAGGCAATGGATTGCCGAGATCGACCGCGCCGAGCAGCAGGAGCGCGCCTACGCGCAACAGTTGCAGCTTCTGGCGGCGCAGACGGCCCTGTACTGGGCCGGCGCCGCCTTCGCCGCCGCGCTGTCGCCGCCGACAACCTATGTCGAGGTCGACATCTACTAACGCCCTGCTCCCGGGAGCGTTCGTCTGGCGCTAGGAGGTGAGCTCCAGCTCCGGATAGTCGGTGTAGCCGGTGGCGCCGCCGCCGTAGAAGGTGGGGCGGTTGTACGGGGTGAGGCCCGCGCCGGTGCGCAGACGGGCCGGCAGGTCCGGGTTGGAGATGAAGTGGCGGCCGAACGCCACCGCGTCGGCGGCGCCTGATGCCACCGCCGCCGTCGCGCCGGCACGATCGAACCCGCCGGCGGCGATCAGCGCGCCGGGCCAGAGCGGGCGGAACAGGGCGGCGGCGCTCGGCTGGTCCTCGCGCACCGCGTCGGTGCGGCCGGTGCCGCTGGCGCGCGGCTCGATCAGGTGCAGATAGGCCAACCCGAGCTTCGCCAGCTCGGTCACCACATGGGTGTAGAGCGGCATCGGCTCGTCCTCGCCGCTGTCGTTGGCGATGCCGAAGGGCGACAGGCGGATGCCGACGCGGCCGGCGCCGATGGCGTCCACGGCCGCCCCGGTGGCTTCCAGCAGCATGCGGGCGCGGTTGGCGATGCTGCCGCCATAGGCGTCGCTGCGGTGGTTGCTGCGCGATTGCAGGAACTGCTCCAGCAGGTAGCCGTTGGCGCCATGGATCTCCACCCCGTCGAACCCGGCGGCGACCGCGTTGCGCGCGGCCTGGGCGTAGGCGGCGATGGTGCCGGCGATGTCCAGCGCGGTCATGGCGCGCGGCACCTCATAGGGCACGGCCTTCCAGTCCAGCGTCATGCCGGTGGCGTTGCCGGCGATCGCCGAGGGGCCGAAGGGGGCGCCGCCGTCCGGCTGGTGGGAGGAGTGCGAGGTGCGGCCGGTATGCCATAATTGCAGGAAGATCAGCCCGCCCTTGGCATGCACGGCCTCGGTGACCAGCCGCCAGCCGGCGACCTGCTCGCGGGTATGGATGCCCGGCACGGCGGGGTGGCCATGGCCCTGCGGGTTGATCGGGGTGGCCTCGGCGATCAGCAGCCCGCCTTCGGTAGCGCGCTGGCCGTAATAGAGGGCGTTCAGCGGGCCGGGCACGCCGCAGGGGCCGGCGCGCATGCGGGTGAGGGGGGCCATCACCACGCGATGGGAGAGGGCGGCGGCGCCGAGGCGGAGCGGAGAGAACAGGGTCGGGGGCATTGGGGGTCCTTGGGAGGGGTAGGAAGTCTTCTTTTTGTGAACAAAAAGAAGCAAAAAGCTTTATCCGTGGGAGTCCCGGCGGCGAGCGCCAACGAGTAAAGGTTTTTTGGTTCTTTTTTCCAAAAAAGAACACCTTCCTTTCCCGTTTTCGTCAGAAAAACCGATCAAATCGGGCAAGCACCGCCTCCGGCGCTTCCTCGGCCAGGTAATGGCCCGACGGCACTTCGCCGCCGTCCAGCGTGTTGTCGCAGTAGCGGCGCCAGAGTTCCAGCGGCTGGTACCAGCGGCCGATCTTGCCCTTGGCGCCCCACAGCGCCAGCAGCGGGCACCGGATGCGCTGGCCGGCGGCGCGGCTGGCGCGGTCGTGCTCCAGGTCGATCGATGCGGAGGCGCGATAATCCTCACACATACCTATTGTGGTGGCGCGGTCGCGCGCGGCGGCTAGGTAGTCGGCCAGTGCTTCGGGGGCGAAGAAGCCCTGGCCCTTCGGCTCGCGGTTGGTATGGGCGTGGAACCAGACTTCGGGTGCGGCGTGGATCAGGTCCTCGGGGAAGGGGTGGGGCTGGGCGAACCAGAACCAGTGATAGTAGCCGAGGCCGAAGGCCATGTCGGCACGCTCGAAATGCTCGATGGTCGGCACGATGTCGAGCACGGCGAGCTGTTCCACCCGCTCGGGATGGTCCAGCGCCAGGCGGTGGGCGACCCGGGCGCCGCGGTCATGGGCGGCGAGGCGGAAGCGGGCGTGGCCGAGCTGGGCCATCACGTCGACCATGTCCTGCGCCATGCGGGTCTTGGCGTAGGGGGCATGGTCGGCGGTGGCGGCGGGCTTGAGGCTGCCGCCGTAGCCGCGCAGGTCGGGGCAGACCACGGTGAAGCGCCGCGCCAGCACGGGGGCCAGCTTGTGCCACATGGCGTGGGTCTGCGGGTTGCCGTGCAGCAGCAGCAAGGGCGGGCCGGAGCCGCCATGGCGCAGGCGGATGGCGCCGCCATCGACCGGCAGGTGGGTGAGGGTGAAGCCGGGAAAGAAGTCGGTCATGCTGGGCTCGGAGGGGCGGGAGGATGGGTAAGGAAGGGTTCACAACGAGGCGGTGAGGCGGAGAGAAGGAAGGCGCGAGAAGGCTTATCCGGCGTCTCGTCGTCTCTTTGTGATTCTGCTGGCCGCCGGTGTCAGTTCGCCGGGAAGCCGTAGAGAGTGGCGGGGTTGTCCACCAGGATGGCGCGGCGGGTGGCGGTGTCGGGGGCGGCCTCGCCCAGCAGACGCAGCAGGGCCAGGTTGTCGACGGGCATGTAGACGACCTTTTCCGGCGCGCCGGCCTTGTGCGGGCCGATATGCGGCCAGTCGGTGCCCCAGACCGCGCGGGCGGGGTTGGCGGCGATGAGGGCGCGCATCACCGGCAGGGCATCGGCATAATCGCCGCCGGCCGCCGAGACCCGGTTGGCGCCGGAGATCTTCACCCAGCAGCGCCCCTCCGCGAGCAGGCCCAGCAGGGCGGTGAAGCCGGGGCGGGCGGCGGCGAGCAGGCCGTCGCCGGCGCCCATGTGGTCCACCACCACCGGCACCGCCAGGGCGCGGATGGCGGGCGCCAGCAGGGCCAGCAGGTCGGGTTTGGCGTAGATCTGCACGTGCCAGCCCAGCGGGGCGACCCGCTTCGCGGCGGCCTGCAACTGCGCGGCGGCGGCCGCGCCATCCGGCTCGCCGTTGCTGACCAGGTTGAGGCGGACGCCGCGGACGCCGAGGGCGGCCATTTCGGCCAGCGCGGCGTCGGTGGTCGCGTCGTCGATCACCGCGACGCCGCGGCTGTCGGCGGGGCGGGCGCGCAGGCTGTCGAGCAGGCAGGCATTGTCGGTGCCGTAGGCGCTGGGCTGGACGAAGACCACGCGGCCGAAGCCCATGCGGGCGGCCTCGGCGTTATAGCGGTCCAGCCCCATCTCCACCGGGTCGTAGGCGCGCCAGGCGGCGGGCGGGTAGCGGGCGGGGTCGCCGAAGATGTGCATATGGCAGTCGCAGGCGAGGGCGGGGACGGTGAAACCAGGGTCCGGCATGGCTGGCGTTCCTTCGTTTCGGCCATTCTCGGCCGTGCTGGCCGGCTGTCAAACGCCGCGCTAGGCTGGCCGGCGGGAACAACCGCCAAGAACAACCACGAGGACCGGCCGATGGACACGTCGTACGCTGGCATGGGGCAGGAATTGCGGATCGGCTCGCTGCGCGGGCAGGTGAGCGAGGCGGAGTGGCGGGCGCGGGTGGATCTCGCGGCATGCTACCGGCTGTGCGACCACTACGGCATGTCCGACATGATCGCGACCCATATCTCGGCGCGGGTGCCCGATGCGCCGGACCAGTTCCTGGTGATCGCGCATGGGCTGCTGTTCCACGAGGTCACCGCCTCCTCGCTGTTGAAGGTGTCCTTGGACGGGACGGTGTTGCTGGCGCCGGCCTTCGGCGAGGGGCTGCCGGACTACAACCTGCAACCGGCCGCCTTCGTGATCCACAGCGCCATCTATCGCGCGCGGCCCGATGTGATGGCGGCGATGCACACGCATACGGTGGCCGGCATGGCGGTCTCGGCGCTGCAATGCGGGCTGCTGCCGCTGACCCAGACGGCGACGCGGTTCACCTCGCGCATCGCCTACCACGATTTCAACGGGCCGGAGCGCGACCCGTCGGAGCGGGAGAAGCTGGCCGGGCACCTGGGCGGCGAGAACGTGATGATCCTGCGCAACCACGGGTTGCTGACTGTGGGGGCGAGCATGGCGGAGACGTTCAACTTCATGTTCGGGCTGGAGCGCGCCTGCCAGGCGCAGCTCGCCGCGATGGCCTGCAACACGCCGCTGCGTGTGCTGCCGCAGGCGGTGGCGGAGTTGTCCGAGGCCGCCTATGCCCCCGGCGCCACCCGCGTCTATGGCCGCAAGGAGTGGCCCGGGCTGCTGCGCATGCTGGACCGCGCCGATCCGTCGTATCGGGACTAGATTTTGACCCCCGCATGGGGCCTGGCGGCCTATGCCGCCGCCTGGGCGAGCTTCGGGGCGGGGCATTCGCTGCTGGCGCGCGATGCGCCGCGGGCGGCGTTGCGGCGGGTGTTCGGGCGGGGGATGCGGCTGGCCTGGAACGCGATCGCCCTCGTGCATCTGGGGCTGGTGCTGTGGGTGGGCCACGCCTTCGTCCCTCCGCTGGGGCCGGCGGCGCTGCCGGCCTGGGTGCAGGCGCTGCGGCTGGCGCTGGGGCTGGGCGGCGTGGGGGTGATGTGGGCGGCCTCGCGCAGCTACGACATGAGGCGGCTGCTGGGCACCGCGCAACTCGCCGGCCCGGAGGTGGTGGACGACGAGCCGTTTTCGGCGCGCGGGCTGCTCGGCTGGGTGCGTCACCCGCTGTACAGCGGCGGCATCCTGGTGCTGCTGGCCGGGGTGGGGGATTTGCGCTCGGCGGCCACCTGCGTGCTGGCCACCGCCTATATTCTGGTCGGCCTGCGCTTCGAGGAACGGGCGCTGTTGCGGCGGTTCGGGACCGTCTATGCCCGTTACCGCGCGGCGGTTCCGGCGCTGGTGCCGTGGCGGGGCAGGGCCTGGTCCGCGGGCTGAGCCAGATCGTCCAGGATCGGGCAGTCCGGTCGGTCGTCGCCGTGGCAATGGCCGGCGAGGCGGCGCAGCGTGGCGCTCATCGCCTGCAGCGCGGCGGCCTTGGCGTCCAACTCGGCCACGTGGCGCAGCGCCAGCGCCTTGACCTCGGCGCTGGGCCGGTTGCGGTCGTGCCACAGCGCCAGCAGCCGGCCGATCTCGTCCAGCGGGAAGCCGAGGTCGCGGGCGCGGCGGATGAAGTGCAGCGTGTGCACATCCTGCGGCCCGTAGCTGCGGTAGCCGGAGGCGGCGCGGGCGGGCGGGGCGATCAGGCCCACCTGCTCGTAGTGACGGATCATTCGCGCCGATACGCCGGAGGCGCGGGCGGCCTCGCCGATGTTCATGCTGGTTTCGCTTGACCTTGCCATGGTGGCAAGGTGGATGCTGCGGCTGGAAATTCCAACAGGAGAAGCGCCATGGCGCTGTTTCACGTTCCCGACATGACCTGCGGCGGCTGCGTCTCCGCCATCACCGCGGCGGTGAAGGCGGCCGATCCAGCGGCCGAAGTGCTGGCCGACCTGGCGACGCACGACGTGCGCATCACCAGCACGATGGCCGACGCGGCGTTGCTGGCGGCGATCGACGGCGCCGGCTTCAGCCCCGAACAGCGGGCCGGGTGAGGGCGATGCGGACCACCTTGCGTCGCGCGCTGCTGGCCGCCCTGCTGGCGGCAGGCGGCGTCGGCCTCGCGCATGCCCAGACGAGCGGGACGATGCCGGGCATGCCCGGGATGACGCAAGCACCGGCGGCCAGCGGCGACACGGCCGCCACCACCGCCTACCGGGCGGCGATGGCGACGATGATGCGCGGCATGGACATCACCTATTCCGGCAATGCCGATCGTGACTTCGTGGTGGGGATGATCCCGCACCACCAGGGGGCGATCGACATGGCGAAGGTGGAGTTGCAGTACGGGCACGACCCCGCGTTGCAGAAGCTGGCGCGGGAGATCGTGGCGGCGCAGGAGAAGGAAATCGCCTTCATGCGCGGATGGCTGGCGAAGCACCCCTGATCAGGCGGCGGCCGCCTCGCGGGTGACGGCGCCGCCGGCGCGCTTCCAGGCGTCGATGCCGCCCTGGATGTGGCAGGCGGCGGCCAGCCCGGCGTCCTGCGCCGCCTGTACCGCCATCGCCGAGCGCTCGCCGAACGCGCAGTAGAACACCAGCCGCCGCCCGGTGGCGTGCGCCAGTTCATGCAGCACGCCGCCACGGCGGATGCTCTCGCGCAGGTCGGGGTAGGGCACGTGCAGGCTGCCGGCGATGATGCCGTGGCGGGCGCGTTCGGCCGGCTCGCGCAGATCCACCAGCACCGCGTCGGGATGCGGCGCGTGTTCGAGCGCCATCGCCTCGGCCGGCGACAATGCCCAGCCGCGCGCGGCGATCGCCTCCTGCGCCAGGCCCTGGTGCATGTTCGCGGGCACCGCCACGTCCATCATTTTCGGGTTGGGCAGGTTCAGGCCGTTCATCAGGGCGATGTACTCGTCCACCGACTTCACTTGCAGGCGGGGGTTCCAGGCACGCTCCTCGGCGATGGTGCTGACGGTGTCGCCCTTGTAGTCGTGGGCCGGGAAGACAAGGGTTTCGTCGGGCAATTTGAGCAGGCGGTTGAAGATCGACTCGTATTGCGCGCGGGCGTCGCCGTTCTGGAAATCGGTGCGGCCGGTGCCGCGGATCAGCAGCGTGTCGCCGGTGAACACCCGGTCGCCGAGCGCGAAGCTGTAGCTGTCGTCGGTGTGGCCGGGGGTGTAGATGGCGTCCAGGCAGACGCCCTCGATGGTCAGGCGCTCGCCGTCCGTCACCCGGATGGACACGCAGTCCACGCCGCTCTGCTCGCCCATGACGGTGATGCAGGCGGTGCGGTCGCGCAGCGCCCCCAGCGCGGTGATGTGGTCGGCGTGCAGATGGGTGTCGATCGCCTTGACCAGTTTGAGGTCCAGTTCGTGAATGAGCTGGATGTAGCGGTCCGTGCGCTCCAGCACCGGGTCGATGATCAGTGCCTCGCCGCCGCGGCGGCTGGCGATCAGGTAGCTGTAGCTGGACGAGACGCTGTCGAACATCTGGCGGAAGAGCATCGGCCTGCCTCCTTGTCCTGGCCGGTATGTAGCATGGGCGCGGGGCCGCTGCAGCTTCCGCTTGGAAGCCGGGCCGGAAAGTCCGAACATGCAGCGACGGAGGAAAACACCATGACCGTGCAGACCAGGCCGGACACCGAATTGCTGCTGCGCCGCGACCATGCGGGCGTGGCGTGGCTGATGCTGAACCGGCCGCAGGCGCGCAATGCGCTGAGCGTCGGGCTGATGGCGGCGCTGGATGCGGCACTGGTGGAGATCGGGCGGGATGCCTCGGTGCGCGTGGTGGTGATCGGCGGCGCCGGTCCTGCGTTCTGCGCCGGGCACGACCTGCGCGAGATCCGCGCCAATCCGGGGGCGGCGGCCTATGCGGCGCTGTTCGCGCAGTGCTCCGAGCTGATGCAGCGCATCGTGCGGCTGCCCAAGCCGGTGATCGCGCGGGTGCACGGGGTGGCCACCGCCGCCGGCTGCCAGCTGGTGGCGAGTTGCGACCTGGCGGTGGCGGCGGAGACGGCGCGGTTCGCCACGCCGGGGGTGAATATCGGACTGTTCTGCTCCACGCCGATGGTGGCGCTGAGCCGGGCGGTGGGACGCAAGCACGCCATGGAGATGCTGCTGACCGGCGAGCTGGTGCCCGCCGCGCGCGCCTACGACATGGGGCTGGTGAACCGCGTGGTGCCCGAGGCGGCGCTGGACGCCGAGGTGGCGGCGCTGGCCGAGGCGATCGCCGCGAAAAGCCCGCTGACGCTGGCGATCGGCAAGGAAGCCTTCTACCGGCAGGCCGAGATGCCGCTGGACGAGGCGTACGGCTATGCCGCCGAGGTGATGACCCGCAACATGCTGGCGCGCGACGCGGGGGAGGGCATCGACGCCTTCCTGGAAAAGCGTGCCCCGACCTGGACCGGTACCTGAAGGGGATCGCGATGAACGACGCACAGCCTGCCAAGCCGGTGTTCGACCGCACCACCGAGGATGTCGGCAACATCGTCGAGTTCGGCCACGTGAATATCCGCGTGCCCGACCAGCGCCTGGCCACGCTGTTCTACATCATGGGGCTGGGGCTGACGCGCGACCCCTATCTGGTGGTGGGCGTGGACAACATGTGGGTGAACGTGGGCACCTGCCAGTTCCATCTGCCGGTGGGGCCGGCGCAGGTGCTGCGCGGCACCACCGGGCTGGTGGTGCCCGACCTGGACGCGCTGGCCGAGCGGCTGGCGATGGTGGCGCCGCGGCTGGCGGGCACGCGGTTTGCCTGGCGCCGGGCGGGTGGCGCGATCGAGGCGGTGTGCCCCTGGGGCAACCGTATCCGCCTGCACGCGCCCGACGAGGCGCGGTTCGGCCGCATGCTGCTGGGCATGCCCTATGTGGAGGTGGACGTGGCGCCCGGCACCGCCGCCGGCATCGCCCGCTTCTATCGCGAGGTGCTGGACAACCCCGCCGATGCGGCCCGCGACGCGCACGGCGCCTTCGCGCGGGTGCCGATCGGGCTGGCGGAGAGCCTGGTGTTCCGCGAGACCGACGCCGCGCTGGCGCCGTTCGACGGCCACCATGTGCAGATTGCCATCGCCGATTTCTCCGGCGTGCATGGCCGCCTGCTGGCGCGCGGGCTGGTGACCGAGGAGAGCAGCCAGAGCCAGTACCGCTTTCAGGACATCGTCGATCTGGACAGCGGTGCGGTGCTGGCCACCATCGAGCATGAGGTGCGCAGCATGCGCCACCCGATGTTCGCGCGCGCCATGGTCAACCGGAACCCGGCGACCACCAACAACACGTATGCGGCGGGGTACGAGGCGGGGATGTGGCGGATGCCGCCAGTGTAGCGGAGGATGGCAGATCCATATGACACGGAGAGAGGATGTGGGAGGTGAAGCCCTCCGGGTTTCTTCTCTCCGCCTCTACGTCTCTTTGTGGTCCTTTCTGCCTGGCTGTCCTCCCGCTATAGCGTCTTGGTCATGAACACGCGGCTGGTGCCTGGTGGGTCGCAGGGGATTTCGCCGAAGCGCTGCCAGCCGTGGCGGGCGTAGAACTCGGGCGCCTGGAAGCTGATGGTGTAGAGCACCGCCGAGCGGCAGCCGCGGTGGCGGCCCTCCGCCTCGAACCTGGCCAGGATGTCGCGGCCGATGCCGCCGCCACGCAGCGACGCGGGCAAGTAGAACAGATCGAGGAACAGCAATCCGAGCGACGAGCGACCCAGCGCGCCGCCCGGCACTGTTCCATCGTCGTCGCGGGCCAGAATGGCCAGCGGATGACGGTCGGCATAGCCGGTGACGGTGTCGTTGAAGGCGTTGAGGCCGTTGCCGATCAGGGTTTCCCAGGCCGGGTCGATGGTGTCGGTGGTGAGGATGTCGAGCATGGCAAAAGAGTAGCAGGATTCAGGGGAAGGTCTTCTTTTTGTGGACAAAAAGAAGCGAAAAAACTTTTATCCGCTGGAGTCCGGCGCAGGTCGCGGAGACTCCAGCAGATAAAAATTTTTTGGTTCTTTTTTCCAAAAAAGAACCGCTTCCTTACTTAACCAAATTGGCATTGACGTACTCGAAGTTGATGTCGTCCCCCAACCCGGGATGTTGCGGCATGTGCACGAAGCCTTCGGCGTCCATCGCGTCGGTGCGGGTGTTGAGGTAGCCGGGCACCTCGTCGTAGTCGATGAACGGGTGCAGCAGGCCGCGCTCGTACCACAGGCCGTTTTTCTGCACCGCGCAGAGCACCATGTTGCCGGCGCCGCCGCCGTGGATTTCACTGTCCATGCCGAAGGATTCGGCGAGGTGGATGCATTTCAGCCCGGGCGTGATGCCGCCCACGTCATGCACCCCGGTGCGGCTGATGTCGCAGGCGCCGGCCTTGATCCATTCCGCGCGGGTGTGGTGCTTGCCGTCCGCTGTCTCCGGGCCGATCACCGGGATGTCCAGGTTGGTGGCGAGCCAAGCATAGGAGGACATCGAGAACTCGTTCATCGGCTCCTCGTACCAGTAGTAGCCGAGCTTCTGGATCTCGCGGCCCAGCCACAACGCGTCGCTGCGCGAGTAGCCGTGATAGGCGTCCAGCATCAGCCGCATGTCGGGCCCCACCGCCTCGCGCACCGCGGCGCAGGCCTTCACGTCCATGCGCGGGTCGGGCGCCCAGGAGACCGGCTTCATCCAGGTGTGCAGCTTGATCGCCTTGTAGCCGCGCTTTACCAGCCACTCGGCGTAGCGCGCGTAATCCTCGGGCGTGGCCAGCCCGCCTTCCATCTCGTCGCCGCACATGGTGCTGCCATAGGCGGGCACCTTGTCGCGGTAGGAGCCGATCAGCTTGTAGACGGGCAGGCCGAGTTTGCGTCCGGCCAGGTCCCACAGCGCAAGATCGACGATCGACAGTGTGCGGTCGGTCAGCATCGCGCCGCTGCCGCGTTGCCAATGCGCCAGCCCCTGCCACAGCCTTTCGCGGGCGAACGGGTCCTGGCCGAGCAACACCACCTTGACGAAGCGGTCGATCAGGTTGGGCCGCACAAGGTCGGGGGCGGCGAAACAATGGCCCTGGCTGCCGTCGTCGCAGGTGATGGTCAGCAGGGCGTGGCGCACCTTGTGCGGCTCGCCGGGATGGGTGTGGCCATCGCTGTCCTTCACCTCGCGCGAGGTATGGGTGAACACGCGCACGCTGATGTCGGTGATTTTCATGGACGCTTCCCGGCGGCTTGTTTTTGTCGAGTGATCGATACCATCATCCCGCCAAGAGGGAACGGTCAAGAGCAGGAGAACGCGATGCAACTGGGAACCCAGGTCGCCCCGCGCGACGACACCGACTATCGCATGTGGGCGCAGCTGGGGGTAACGCATGTCTGCGTCGATCCGCCCGGCAACCCGCATGACTGGACGCTGGACGACCTGCAGAGGTTGCGCGAGCACATCGAGGGTTTCGGCCTCTCGCTGGCGATGGTGCAACTGCCGATGAACTCGCGGGCGATCGAGAAGCAGGACAGCCCACATATCCTGATGGGCAAAAGTCCGGAGCGTGACCGCGAGATCGACTCGATCTGCCGGCTGATCGAGAACCTCGCCCGCGCCGGCATCCCGGCCGCCAAATACAACATGAACATCATCGGCATCCCGCGCACGCCGCCGGAGCCCGGCCGTGGCGGCTCGCGCAACGCCGCCTTCATCTGGGACAAGGCCGACCCGGATGCGCCGCCCACCATCGCCGGCGTGGTCGGCCAGGAGGAGAACTGGGAGCGGATCGACTATTTCCTCGCCCGCGTCGTGCCGGTGGCGACCGCCTCGCGCGTGCGCCTGGCCTGCCACCCGCACGACCCCTACACGCCGCCGGGCTATCGCGGGGTGACGCGGGTGTTGGGCACCGTCGCCGGGCTGCAACGCTTCGTGTCGATGCACGAAAGCCCCTATCACGGGCTGAATTTCTGCCAGGGCTCGGTGGGCGAGATGCTGGCGGAGCCGGGCCGGGAGATCTTCGACGTCATCCGCTGGTTCGGCGAGCGCGGCAAGATCTTCAACGTGCATTTCCGCAACATCAGCGGCGGCCGGCTGGCGTTCAAGGAGACCTTCCCCGACGAGGGCGACATGGACATGGCGCGCTCGCTGGCGCTGTACCGCGAGCTTGGCTACCGCTACATGATCATGCCGGACCATGTGCCGGAGATCGACGCGCGCGACCCGTCGGGCACGGCGTTCGCGTTCTGCTACGGCTATATCCGCGGCGTGATGCAGGCGCTGGAGGCGGCCGGCGGGCGTGCTTGACGATCGGGGCGGCCCGCGCGCAGGCTGGAGCATGTTTGCGCTAACATCGCGACCGGCCGACAGGCATGGCGCGAGGGCGAACTGACCGACAAAACCGAAGCCGCGCCAAATGCGGCCATGGAGGGTGGGATGTTCAAGTGGGTGATGGCGGCCGCGCTGGCCGCCGGCACGATGACGGGCGGATGGGCCGCGCGCGCGGCCGAGTATCACGAGGCGCCGGCCCTGGCCGCGCTGGTCGCCCAGGGCAAGTTGCCGCCGGTGGCCAAGCGCCTGCCTGACCATCCGGAGGTGGTGAAGCCGGTCGACCAGGTCGGCAAGTACGGCGGCGCATTGCGCTCGGCCATCCGCGGTGATTCCGACCACAACGCGATCCTGAAGATGGTGGGGCCGCAGGGCCTTACCCGCTGGGCGCCAGATTATTCGCACCCGGTGCCGAATCTCGCGGAAAGCTGGGAGATGAGCCCGGACGCCACCACCTACACCTTCCATCTGCGCCCCGGCGCCAAATGGTCGGACGGCGCGCCGTTCACCGCCGACGACATCACCTTCGTCGTCAACTACCTGTTCAACGACAAGCAGTTCTTCGCGGCCCCGCCCTCGCAATACGTGGTCGCCGGCAAGCCGATCCGCGCCGAGAAGGTGGACGAGTACACCGTGAAGCTGATCGCCGCCGCCCCCTACCTGCGCCTGCCGGAGGTATTGGCAACGCCGCTCGGCCAGCACCCGACGCTGTATGCGATGCACTACTGCAAGCAGTTCACGCCGAAGTACAACCCCGACCTGCCGAAGCTGCTGGCGGCGACGCATCAGCCGGACTGGCCCACCCTGTTCCGCCAGAAATGCGGCGACATCGAAATCCCGGCGCGCTGGGCCAATCCCGAGAAGCCGACCATGGACCCCTGGATCATCCAGACGCCCTATACCGGCGGCGCCAGCCAAGTGATCATGCGCCGCAACCCGTATTTCTGGCAGGTGGACACCGCCGGCAACCAGCTTCCCTATATCGACCGGCTGGACCTGAAGGTGATCAGCGACGTGCAGGCGATCGTGCTGGCCGCGATCGGCGGGCAGCTCGACCTGCAGGTGCGCCACATCAACACCATCAACAACAAGCCGGTGCTGGCCCAGCACGCCGCCCAGGGCGGCTACTCGCTGGAGGAGCTGACGCCCACCGACAGTTCGGCGATGGCGCTGTGGTTCAACCAGTCCACCACCAACACCAAAACGCGGCCGTGGCTGACCAGCAAGGATTTCCGCGTGGCGCTGTCGCTGGGCATCGACCGCAACGAGATCAACGAGATCGTCTTCCTCGGCCAGGGCAGGCCCTGGCAGATCGGCCCGCTGCCGGGCGACAAGTTCTACGACAAGCGGCTGGGCACGCAATACACCGACTATGACCCGGCCAAGGCCAACGCGATGCTGGACAAGCTCGGCCTGAACAAGCGCGACGGCAACGGCTTCCGCCTGACGCCTTCCGGGGAGAAGCTGTTCCTGACGGTGGACTGCATGGTGGTGGACACGGCGGCGATCGACACCATGGAACTGATCAAGAAGCAGTGGGCCAAAATCGGCATCGATCTCGGCATCAACACCATGGAGCGCTCGCTGTATTACGAGCGCGGCCAGAACGCCACCTATGACATCGGCACCTACGCCGTGCCCGGCGGGCGCAACCCCACGCTGGACCCGCGCGCCCTGGTGGCCATCCACACGCTGGACAGCCGGCAGAGCATCCCCTGGGTGAAGTGGTACACCACCGGCGGCAAGCAGGGCGAGGAGCCGTCGCCCGGCATGAAGGAGCGTATGAAGCTGTGGGACGAATGGAAGCAATCCGCCGACCCGGCCAAGGCGGACGCGCTGTTCCGCCAGGTGCTCTCCCTGGCCGCTGACGGGTTCGAGGTGGTGGGCACGGTCTCCGCCGTCACCACCTATGGCGTGCGCAGCAACAAGCTGGGCAACGTGCCGCCGTCGATGCCGAATGCCTGGGACTATCCGAACCCGGCGCCGACCCTGCCGCAGCAATATTACTTCAAGTAGCCGCGGATGGGCCGCTTCATCTTCCGTCGGCTGCTTGGCATGGGGCCGTTCCTGCTGCTGGTCTCGATCAGCGTGTTCATGCTGATCAAGCTGACGCCGGGCGACTTCGTGCAGAACTACGCAGCCGCGCTCGCGGCCTCGGGCGAAACGGTGGATGACGCGATGCTGGCCGCGATGCGCCAGCGCTACGGCCTCGACCAGCCGCTGATCGTGCAGTACTGGGATTGGATCAGCGGTGTGGTGCGCGGCGATTTCGGCTACTCCTTCCAGTGGCAGCAGCCGGTGGTGAACCTGATCGGCGAGCGCATGGGGCTGACGCTGGTGTTGTCGGTCTCCACCCTGCTGTTCACCTGGGCTGTGGCGCTGCCCATCGGCGTGTATTCGGCGGTGCGGCGCTACTCCTTTGGCGACTATTTCTTCACCCTGCTGGGTTTCATCGGGCTGGCGGTGCCGGGGTTCCTGCTGGGGCTGGTGCTGATGTATGTCGGCGTCTCGGTGTTCCATAGCGACGTGGGCGGGCTGTTCTCGCCGCCCTTCATCGACGCGCCATGGAGCCTCGCACGGGTGCGCGACCTCATGGCGCATCTGTGGATCCCCATGGTCATCCTCGGCACCTCCGGGGCCGCCAGCCTGATCCGCATCATGCGCGCCAACCTACTGGACCAATTGCACCAGCCCTATGTGGACACCGCGCGGGCCAAGGGGCTGTCGGAGTTCACCCTGCTGGTGCGCTACCCGATCCGCGTGGCGCTCAACCCGTTCGTCAGCACCATCGGCTGGGTGTTGCCGAACCTCGTGTCCGGCTCAGTCATCCTGTCGATCGTGCTGAACCTGCCCACCGCCGGGCCGCTGCTGCTCCAGGCGCTGCTGGGGCAGGACCAGTACCTGGCCGGCGCCTTCCTGCTGCTGATGTGCACGCTGACCGTGGTTGGCACGCTGCTCTCCGACATCCTGCTGGCCCTGCTCGACCCGCGGATACGCTTCCAATGAGCATGGCCGCCACGCGCGACACCCTGGCCACCGCCTCGCAGGCCCGCCTGACCTGGCTGCGCTTCCGGCGCCACCGGCTGGCGATGGTGGGGCTGACCGTCACGATCCTGCTCTACGCCATCGCGCTGTTCGCCGAGTTCGTCGCCCCCTTCAACCCGGACGACAGCAACGCGCGGCTGGTATTCCACCCGCCACAGACCATCCATTTCCTCGACCGCACGCCCGATGGCCTGCGCTTCCACCCCTACGTGAACGCCTTCCTGCTCAAGCGCGACCCGGTGACACTGGCCGCCGCCTACGTGCCGGACGCCAACCGCAAGGTGTATCTGCGGTTCTTCGCTTCCGGCGAACCGTACCTCATGTGGGGCTTCATCCCCGGCCGCATCCACCTGGTCGGCCCGGAGCACAAGGAGGACACCGTGTTCCTGCTGGGCGCCGACCGGCAGGGGCGGGACGTGCTGAGCCGCATCATCTTCGGCTCCCGCGCCTCGCTGTCGATCGGCCTGCTCGGCGTGTCGATCAGCCTGCTGCTGGGCATCACCTTCGGCGGCCTGTCCGGCTATTACGGCGGGCGCACCGACTGGGCGGTGCAGCGCGTCATCGAGTTCATCCTGTCGTTGCCGACCATCCCGATCTGGCTGGCGCTGGCCGCCGTGCTGCCGAAGGACTGGCCGCCGATGGCCACCTATTTCACCATCACGCTGATCATCTCGCTGATAGGCTGGACCGAACTGGCGCGGGTGGTGCGCGGCCGCTTCCTCTCGCTGCGCTCGGAAAGCTTCGTCACCGCCGCCTGGCTCGACGGGTGCAGCCAGCCGCGCATCATCTTCCGCCACATGCTGCCCTCGCTCACCAGCCACATCATCGCCGCCGTCACCCTGGCCATCCCGCAGATGATCCTGGCCGAGACGGCGCTGAGCTTCCTCGGCCTCGGCCTGCAACCGCCGGCGATCTCCTGGGGCGCCCTGTTGAAGGAGGCGCAGAACGTGCAGTCGATCGCCCAGGCGCCCTGGCTGCTGCTGCCCGGCGCGGCGGTGGCGATCACCGTGCTGGCGCTGAACTTCCTCGGTGACGGCCTGCGCGACGCGGCGGACCCGCATGCCCACTAGCCCCCGGCCTATCCTGCAGGTGAAGAGCCTCAAAACCTGGTTCCCGATCGGCCGGCACATGCTGAAGGCGGTCGACGATGTCAGCTTCATGCTGTCTTCCGGCCAGACGCTGTGCATCGTCGGCGAAAGCGGCAGCGGCAAAAGCATCACCGCGCGCTCCATCCTGCAGATCGTCGGCCACCCCGGCCGCATCGTCGGCGGCGAAATTCTCTACACCCCCGACCCGGCCGGCCCGACGGTGGACATCGCCAGGCTCCACCCCAAGCGCCGGCAGATCCGCGACATCCGCGGCCGTGAGATCGCGATGATCTTCCAGGAGCCGATGACCTCGCTCAGCCCGATCCACCGCATCGGCTGGCAGATCGCCGAGGCGCTGGTCGCCCACGGCCTGATGAACCGCCGCGACGCGATGGCCCGCGCGGTGGACCTGCTGCGCCAGGTGGAAATCCCCGACCCGGTGAACGCCGCCCAGCGCTACCCGTTCGAGTTCAGTGGCGGCATGCGCCAGCGCGCCATGATCGCCATGGCGCTCGCCTGCAACCCGAAAGTGCTGATCGCCGACGAACCCACCACGGCGCTCGATGTCACCACCCAGGCGGAAATCCTGCGCCTCATCAAGAAGCTGCAGGTGGACCACGGGCTGGCCGTGCTGTTCATCACCCACGACATGGGCGTGGTGGCGCAAATCGCCGACGACGTGCTGGTGATGTTCCAGGGCCGCGTCGTCGAGCATGCGCCCGTGCGCGAGCTGTTCGCCCGCCCGGTCGATCCCTACACCATCCGCCTGATGGACGCCGCCCGAAAGCTCGGCATGGCCGCCCCCCCGGCGCGCCCGCTTGTGACCCCGGGGGAGCCGATGCTGCGGGTGCGCGACCTCGCATTGACCTACCCCGCCCAGGCGTCGCTGTTCCGCAAGGCCAAGCCGCCCACCCCGGCAGTGCGCGGCGTCAGCTTCGACCTCTACGAGGGCGAAAACCTCGGCATCGTCGGCGAGAGCGGCTCGGGCAAGACCACGCTCGGCTCCTGCCTCATCCGCGTGCTGCGCCCCACCGCCGGCCAGGTGAGCTACCGCCTGCGCGACGGGCAGGAGGCCGAGTTGGCAACCCTGGACCGCGCCGGCCTCAAGCCCGTCCACCGCGAAATGCGCATGATCTTCCAGGACCCGTTCGCCTCGCTCAACCCGCGCATGACGGTGGAGCAATGCATCGGCGAGCCGCTGCGGGTGAACGGCCTGCTCTCCGGCGCCCCCCTGTCGCGGCGGGTGCGCGAGTTGCTCGGCATGGTCGGCCTGCCCGCCGATGTCGCCACCCGCTACCCGCACGCCTTCTCCGGCGGCCAGCGCCAGCGCATCGTCATCGCCCGCGCCCTGGCCCTCGACCCCCGCCTCATCATCGCCGACGAAGCCACCAGCGCGCTCGATGTCACCCTGCGCGGCCAGATCCTCGACCTGCTGCTGGACCTGCAACCCCGGCTCGGCCTCAGCTTCATCTTCATCAGCCACGACCTCGGGGTGATCCGCTATTTCTGCAACCGCATCGCGGTGATGCATCGTGGCGAGATCGTCGAGATCGGCCAGGCCGACGACATCTGCGCCCGCCCGCGAATGCCCTACACGAAACAGCTCCTGGCCGCCGTGCCGGAAGCCGACCCCGAACACCGCTTCCTGCTCGCCGAGGCCGCCCCATGAAGATCACCGCGCTGAACAGCTTCATGCAGCGCGTCGGCAACCGCCCGCGCCTGCTGGTGCGCATCGACACCGACGAGGGCATCTCCGGCTGGGGCGAGGCCTACAACCACGGGCCGGACCGCGCGCTGGTCCCGGTGCTGGACTACCTCTATCCGCAGATCGAGGGCATCGACCCGCGTCGCGTGGAATTCGTCTACCACAAGCTGCTGCAATCCAGCCGCTTCCCGCCCGGCGCCATCGGCCTTGCCGCCATCTCGGCGATCGAGCAGGCGCTGTGGGACATCGCCGGCAAGGCGGCCGGCCTGCCGGTCTACATGCTGCTCGGCGGCAACGTGCGCGACCGCGTCGGCGTCTATTGCGGCATCTACGCCGCGCCAGACCCGGCCGATTGCCTTGCCCGCACCCAGGCCCTGCACGCCGAATACGGCTTCACCGCCTTCAAGCTCAGCCCGTTCCGCCGAGACCTGCATCGCGGCCGCTGGGGCGGGCTGTGTGACGAGGCGGGCGAGTATTTCCGCCGCCTGCGCGAGATCAGCCCGCCGGACTGGGAGTTCGCCTTCGACGCCCACGCCAGGATTTTCGAGCCCATCCAGGCCATCCAGCTCGGCAATGCGCTCGCTCCCTACGACCCGCTGTTCTTCGAGGAGCCGATCCGCCCCGAGCACATCCCCGCCTGGGGCCGCCTGCGCAGCCAGCTCCGCGCCCCCCTGGCCACCGGCGAGAGCCTCTACAACCGCTTCGAGTTCCTGGCCCTGCTCACCGCCGGCGGCGCGGACATCATCCAGCCCGATGTCTGCGTGGTCGGCGGCCTGTGCGAGATGCGCCGCATCGCCGCCCTCGCGGAGGCGCATTTCGTCACCGTCGCCCCGCACAACCCGATGGGTCCGCTGGCCACCGCCGTCAACGTCCACTTCGCCGCCGCGCAGCCCAACTTCAAGATCCTGGAATACAAGCTGCCCGAGGCGGTGCCCTGGGCCATCGACCCGTACCTGCCGGTCGATGGCTACCTGCAACTGCGCCCGGACCGGCCGGGCTGGGGGCTGGAGATCGACATGGCGGCCCTGGCGCGCGAGGATTACGTCCATTGGGAGCGCCATCTGCCGCTGCGCCCGGACGGCTCCACCGGCTACACCTGAAGGATCGCGCCATGCCCCTGCCGATGCCCACGCTCGACCACGTCGTCGTCAACGTGCACGACCGCATGGACGAGGCGGAGGCGCTCTACCGCCGGCTCGGCTTCACCCTCACCCCGCGCGGCCACCATACGCTGGGCTCCATCAACCACCTGGCCATCCTCGGCACCGACTACCTGGAGCTGATCGGCACCTCGCCCGGCGGCGGCCGCGCCGACCTGCTCGGCTGGCCGACCGGCCTCAACGGCCTGGTCTTCGGCACCGAGGACGCCGACGCCCTCCACGCCGCCCTGGCCGCCGCCGGCATCCCCTGCACCCCGCCGGTCGCCTTCTCCCGCCCGGTCGCCCTGCCGGACGGCCCGCGCGACGCCGCCTTCCGTACCGTCCGCCTGCCCAACGACACCACCCCGGCCGGCCGGCTGTATTTCTGCGAGCACGCCACCCGCGCCCTGGTCTGGCGCGACGAATGGCGGCGCCATGCCAACGGCGCGCTCGGCGTCATCCGCGCCGTCATCGCCGCCGACCAGCCGCACCGCCTGGCCGGCCTGTTCGCCCGCATGTTCGGCCCCGCGGCGGTCGCCGCCATCCCCGGCGGCCACCGCCTCGCCGTCGGCCTGTCCAGCGTCGATGTCGTCACCCAAGCCGAACTCGCCAGCCGCCTCGGTGACGCCGTGCCCGAGGCACAGGGCCGCGCCGAATACATGGCCGCCCTGGTCCTGCGCACCACCTCGCTCGACCGCGCCGAGGCCGCCCTGGCCCAGGGCCGCATCGCCCACCTCCGCGACCCGCACCGCATCGTCGTCCCGCCCGGCCAGGCCATGGGGGCCACGCTGGTCTTCCACCCCTGAGCGGGTCCATGCTGCGCCCGAACCCACCGGCAGGAGGCAGCATGCAGGCCCAACACCCCGTCCTGGTCGTCACCGGCGGCAGCCAGGGCATCGGCGCCGCCACCGCCATCCTGGCCGCCGCGCGGGGCTATGCCGTCGCCCTATCGTACCGCAGCGCCGAGGACCATGCCGAGCGCGTGGTGCGCCAGATCCGCGCCGCCGGCGGCATCGCCATCGCCGTCCAGGCCAACGCCGCCAGCGCCGCCGACACCGCCCGCCTGTTCCAGACCGCCGATCGCGAGCTTGGCCGCGCCACCGCCCTGGTCAACAACGCCGGCATCACCGGCCCGGTCGCGCGCCTGGACCAGATCACCGAGGCGGTGCTGGACGATGTGCTGGCGACCAACGTGAAGGGCTGCTTCCTCGCCCTGCGCGAGGCGATCGCCCGCATGGCCACCGACCTCGGCGGCCCGGGCGGCGCGGTCGTCAACGTCTCCTCGCGCGCCGCCGCCCTCGGCGGCCCCAACGAGTGGGTCCACTACGCCGCCTCGAAGGGCGCGGTCGATACCTTCACCATCGGCGCCTCCAAGGAGCTGGCGCCGCGCGGCATCCGGGTCAACGCCGTCGCCCCCGGCCTGATCGACACTGAGATCCATGCCAAGGCCGGCATGCCGGACCGCACCCAGCACATGCAGTCCGGCGTGCCGATGGGCCGCGCCGGCAGCGCGGAGGAGGTGGCGGAGGCGATCCTGTTCCTGCTCTCCCCCCAGGCGTCCTACATCACCGGCGCCGTGGTGCCGATCGGCGGCGGCCGCTGACCCGGCCTTCGCGGCCGGCTCACAGGCCGGCCGCCTGGCCGCCTTACCCCTTCGCCAGCAGATGCCCGCGCCACGCCTCGCGCAGCGCCAGCTTCTGGATCTTGCCGGTCGCCGTGTGCGGCAATTCGTCCACCACCACCACGTCGTCCGGCACCCACCACTTCGCCACCCGCCCCTCGTACACGCGCAGCACGCTGTCGCGGTCGATCGTCCGGCCCTGCCGCGCCACCACCAGCAGCAGCGGCCGCTCATCCCATTTCGGATGCGTCGCGGCAATGATCGCCGCCTCCGCCACGTCCGGGTGCGACACGGCGATGTTCTCTAGCTGGATCGAGCTGATCCACTCGCCGCCGGACTTGATCACGTCCTTGGAGCGGTCGGTGATCTCCATGTTGCCCTCGGCGTCGATGGTCGCCACGTCGCCGGTGGAAAACCATCCCTCGGCGTCCAGCGCGTCGCCCGGGGTGCCGCCGAAATAGCTGCTGCACACCCAGTAGCCGCGCGCCTGCAAATGGCCGGAGGTGGCGCCGTCCCACGGCAATTCCCGCCCGGCATCGTCGATGATGCGGATATCCACGCCGAACAGGCTGCGCCCCTGCTTCTCGCGCCGCCGCATCAGCGCCTCGCCGGTCAGGTTCTGGTTGCCCGGCGTGGGCGTGTTGTAGGTGCCCAGCGGCGACAGCTCCGACATGCCCCAGGCATGGTCCACCCGGATGCCGTATTCCTTGTCGAACGCCTCGAACAGCAGCCGCGGGCAGGCCGAGCCGCCGATCACGAAGCGCTCCACCGTCTCCAGCCGCTGCCCGCTGGCGCGCAGATGCGCCAGCAGCCCCAGCCACACCGTCGGCACCCCGGCCGAGATGGTCACCCGCTCTTCGTTCATCAACTGCGTCAGGCTGGCGCCGTCCAGATGCCGGCCGGGCATGATGAGCGACGCGCCCACCATCGGCGCCGCGTATGGCGTGCCCCAGGCGTTCACATGAAACATCGGCACCACCGGCAGCACCCGGTCCACCGCCCGCAGCGCGAACACGTCGGGCATGTTCAGCGCATAGGCGTGCAACAGGGTGGAGCGGTGGCTGTAAAGCACCCCTTTCGGCCGCCCGGTGGTGCCCGAGGTGTAGCACAGCGAGGCCGCGGTCCGCTCGTCGAACGCGGGCCAGGCGAAATCCTCGTCGGCCGCCGCCATCAGCTCCTCGTAGCACAGCAGGTCCATCCCCTCCGGCAGGGCGATGTCCGGCATGTGCGCGCGCTCGGTCATGAACACCACCGCCCGCACGCTGGCGCGCACCGCCGGCGCCACGGCGGCGATCAGCGGCGCGAAGGTGGTGTCGGCGAAGATCACCTGGTCGCCGGCGTCGTTGGCAATGAAGGCGATGTCATCGGCTGACAGGCGCGGGTTGATGGTGTGGCAGACCGCCCCCATGCCGGAAATCGCGTAATACAGCTCCAGATGCCGGAAGCCGTTCCACGCCAGCGTCGCCACCCGGTCGGATGGCCCGATGTCCAGCCGCTGCAACACCCGCACCAGCCGCCGCGCCCGCCGCTCGATCTCGCCGTAGGTGCTGCGATGGATCGCCCCTTCCACGGTCTTGGAAACCACCTCGGCGCGCGCATGGTGGCGCGCGGCGTGGGTGATGATCGACGAGATCATCAGGGGCTTGTCCTGCATCAGGCCGAGCATGCGTGTCCTCCCGGTGGTGCGCGGCGTACGGCCGCGCTTGCCGACAAGACTACGGCGGCGGGGCGCCGTTTCAAAGCGATCCTGGCGGGCGGCTTCGGGTTGCAGCATCAGGCAAGACAAGGGGCAGAAAGGTCTTCTTTTTGTGAACAAAAAGAAGCAAAAAAACTTTATTCGCTGGAGTCTCCGGGGGGGTTGGTTCTTTTTTCAAAAAAGAACCGCTTCCTTACCTACCGATGCGCCGTGATGAACGCCTTGATCCGCGGCGCCACCTGCTCGCGGAAGCGGCGGCCATTGAACAGACCGTAATGGCCAACCCCCGCCTGCTCGATATGCTCGCGCTTTCCTTCGGCCAGCCGGTGCGCCAGCTTGTGCGTGGCGCGGGTCTGGCCGAGCCCGGAGATATCGTCGCGCTCGCCCTCGATGGTCTGCAACGCGGTGTGCTCGATCGCCGAGGGGTCCACCTTGTGGCCGCGATGGGCGAACAGCCCGCGTGGCAGGTGGTGCTCCTGGAACACCTTCTCGATGGTCTGCAGGTAATACGCCGCCGGCAGGTCCATCACCGCGCGGTATTCCTCGTAGAAGCGCCGCTTGGCCGCCAGCGGCTCGCCGTCGCCCTCCACCAGATGCTGGAACATCTGCTGATGCGCCTCCACATGCCGGTCCATGTTCATCGCCATGAAGCCAGCCAGTTGCAGGAAGCCGGGATAGACCTGGCGCATGAAGCCCGGATAGCCGAACGGCACCGCATGGATCACGTTGCGGCGGAACCACTCCAGGCTGTGCTTCTTGGCGAAGTCGTTGACCGCGGTCGGCCCCTCGCGGGTGTCGATCGGCCCGCCGATCAGCGTCATGCTGCGCGGCGCGGCGGCCGGCTCCTCCTCGTTCATCAGCGCCACCGCCGCCAGCACCGGCACCGCCGGCTGGCATACCGCGATCACATGGGTGTCCGGCCCCAGCAGGCGCAGCACGCGGATGATGGTGTCGATGTAGTCGTCCAGGTCGAAATCCGGCCCCAGCACCGGCATGCTCCGCGCGTCGCGCCAGTCGGTGATGTACACCTCATGGTCGGGCAGGAACGCCTTCACCGTGCCGCGCAGCAGGGTTGCGTAATGGCCGGACATCGGCGCCACCATCAGCACCTTGGGCTGCCCCGCCGGCGCCGTCTCGCGGCGGAAATGCAGCAGGTCGCACCACGGCATCGCCAGCACGATGTCCTCGGTGATCGCCACGTCGTGCCCGTCGATGCGGGTATGGGTGTGGCCGAACTCAGGCTTGCCGAAATGGCGGGTGGAATGCTCAAAACTGTCCAGGGCGGCGGCGGTCACGCGGCCGAGCGGGGTGGGGCGCAGCGGGTTGAACGGCAGGTCCAGCAGCGACAACGCGCTGCTCGCCATCATCCGCATCGGCGCCAGCGTGGCGCGCTGCATCTCATAGACATGGTACAGCATGGTATTCCTTCCGGCCCCTGGTCGTTGCGGCGGGCGCTGGGACGGTGCGCGACGGCCGGCAGGCTGGCCGGAGTCCGGCCTTGATGACGCTACAGATGTTCCATAAGAACGCACGCAGGGCAAGGCAGCCACCGCAAACCGGTTATACAGCAGGATAGTTATATGACAGACGTATTTATCGTCGCCGGCGTGCGCACCGCGGTCGGCACCTTCGGCGGCAGCCTGAAGGACGTCACCGCCAGCGCCTTGGTCGCCAGCGTCGCCCGCGAGGCGGTGCGCCGCAGCGGCATCGAAGGCGCGCAGATCGGCCTGTCGGTGTTCGGCCAGGTGGTCCACACCGAGCCGCGCGACATGTACATCTCCCGCATCGCGGTGATCGAGGGCGGCCTGCCGCAGGAAACCCCCGCCATGACCGTCAACCGCCTGTGCGGCAGCGGCCTGCAGGCCATCCTGACCGCCGCCAACGCCATCAAGGCCGGCGATACCGACATCGCGGTGGCCGGCGGCGTGGAAAACATGAGCCGCGCCCCCTATCAGGTTCCGGCCGCGCGCTGGGGCCAGAAGATGGGCGACGCCGGCATGGTGGACACCCTGAATGGCGCCCTGAATGACCCGTTTCATCGCATTTTGATGGGCGTTACGGCCGAAAATCTCGCCGAATCGCACCAGATTACCCGCGATCAGCAGGATGCCCTGGCGCTGGAGAGCCACCGTCGCGCCAGCCGCGCGGTGCGCGAGGGATATTTCAAGGACCAGATCCTCGGTATCGAGGTGAAGACCCGCAAGGGCGTGCAGGTGTTCGATACCGACGAGCATATCCGCCATGACGCCCGCGCGGAGGATTTCGCCGGGCTGCGCACCGTGTTCAAGAAAGACGGCACCGTCACCGCCGGCAACGCCAGCGGCATCAACGACGGCGCCGGCGCGGTGGTGCTGGCCAGCGGCGAGGCGGTGCGCCGCCTGGGCCTGACGCCGCTGGTGCGCATCGTCGCCGCCGGGCATTCCGGGGTGGACCCGGCCTATATGGGCATCGGCCCGGTGCCGGCCAGCCGGGCGGCGCTGAAGCGGGCCGGGCTGGCGGTGGCGGACATGGACGTGATCGAGTCCAACGAGGCCTTCGCCGCCCAGGCCTGCGCGGTGGCCAAGGACCTCGGCTTCGACCCCGCCAAGGTCAACCCCAACGGCAGCGGCATCTCGCTGGGCCATCCGGTGGGCGCCACCGGGGCGATCGTGACGGTGAAGGCGATGTACGAACTGGCGCGCACCGGCGGGCATTATGGCCTGGTGACCATGTGCATCGGCGGCGGCCAGGGCATCGCCGCGGTGATCGAGCGGGTGCACTGACGGTCAGCCAAGACAGCCTCCACAACGAGACGCGGAGGCGAAGAGGTTGAAAACGCGCCTCTCTTCGCCCCTGCTTCTCAGTGTCGTTCCTGCCGCCCGGCGCGGTCATCGCCCAGCCACGCCAGCGCGCCGCGCGCGGCGGCGACGCCGGTGCTGAAACAGGCTTGCAGCAGGTAGCCGCCGGTCGGCGCCTCCCAGTCCAGCATCTCGCCGGCCACGAACACGCCGGGGCGGGCGCGCAGCATGAAGCGGTCGTCCACCGCCTCGCGCCGGATGCCGCCGGCGGTGGAGATGGCCCGCGCGAGCGGCTGCGGCGCCAGCAGCGTCAACGGCAGCGCCTTGATCAGCGCCGACAGGGGCGCGGTGGCGCCGGCATGCAGCGCCTCCTGCACCAGGCCGATGGCGACCGGGGGCAGGCCCGCGGTCTTGCGCAGCCAGGTGGACATCGACTGCCCCCGTCGCGGCGCTTCCAGCCTTGCCGCCAGGGTGGCCGCGTCCAGGTCCGGGCGCAGGTCCAGGTGGATGGTGGCCGGGCCGTGCGCGGCGATCGCCTCGCGGATCGGCGCCGAGAGCGCGTAGACCGCGCCGCCCTCGATGCCCGTCCCGGTCACCACCGCCTCGCCGCGCACCGCCTCGGCACCGAAGCGCAGCGCGATGCGCTTCAGCGGCGTGCCGGCGAAGCGGGCGCGGAAAATGTCCGACCAGCCGACCGTGAAGCCGCAATTGGCCGGGCGCAGCGTTGCCTGCGGAATGTCGTCCAGCAGCGCCGCCCAGCCGCCATCCGCCCCCAGCCGCGGCCAGGAGGCGCCGCCCAGCGCCAGCACGGTGGCGCGCGGGGCGAGCGGCGGCGCGCCCGCGAACACCAGCGCGCCCGCCGCGTCCCAGCCTTGCCAGGCGGCACGGGTCACCAGCCGCACCCCCAGCGCGTCCAGCCGCGCCAGCCAGGCGCGCAGCAGCGGGCTGGCCTTCAGCGACACCGGGAAGATGCGCCCGGAACTGCCGGTGAAGCAGGGCTGGCCCAGCCCCTCCGCCCAGGCCACCAGGGCGGCGGGCGGGAAGGCGGCGATCGCCGGCGCCAGCCAGTCCAGCGCGGCACCGTAGCGGGCCAGCAGCGCCTCCAGTGGCTCGCTATGCGTCAGATTCAGCCCGCCGCGCCCGGCCATCAGCAGCTTGCGGCCGGGCGAGGGCATGCGGTCCAGCACCACCACACGCTGCCCGGCGGCGGCCAGCGTTTCGGCGGCGATCAATCCGGCCGGGCCGGCGCCGATGACGGCGATGTCGGGGGAGGGGAGCATGGCGGCGTTATGCCGGGTTGCCGGGACGATTGACAGCATCCCGAATTCGGGAAAACATCCCAGATATGGAAACCGTGACTGCCGACGATCTGGACTCCCGCCTCGCCGCCCGCCTCGCCCGGCTGCGCGCCGAGCATGGCTGGTCGCTGGACCAGCTGGCCGAGACCAGCGGCATCAGCCGCGCCACCCTTTCCCGCCTGGAGCGCGGCCAGACCAGCCCGACCGCCAGCCTGCTGGGCCGGCTGTGCACCGCCTATGGCCGCACCATGTCGCGCCTGCTGGCCGAGACCGAGGGCGAGGCGCCGGACCTGCTGCGCGCCGCCGCCCAGGCGATCTGGGTGGACCCGCAGACCGGCTTCCGCCGCCGCCTGGTCTCGCCGCCCGCGGCCGGGCTGGATGCCGAGCTGGTGGAGGCGATCCTGCCGGCCGGCGCGGCCATCGAGTACGACGCTCCCGGCGTGCCGGGGCTGGAGCAGCATGTGTGGATGCTCTCCGGCCGGCTGGCGCTGACCTGCGACGGCGTGACCCATCACCTGGCGCCCGGCGACTGCCTGCGCTTCCGCCTGTTCGGCCCGACCCGGTTCGAGGCGCCGGGGCCGGAGGCCGCCCGCTATGCCCTCGTGGTCTGCCGTCCATGATTCCTGGCCCGATGAATGCTGGCCTGTCGATTGACGAACTTGCCGCCGCCGAATTGCCCGCCGCCGTGCCGGCGCTGGCCGGGGTGCTGCATGCCTGCGTGCATGGCGGCGCCAGCGTCGGCTTCGTGCTGCCCTTCCCGATGGAGGAGGCGGCGGCGTTCTGGCGCGGCCTGTTGCCGGCGTTCCGCCAGGGGGACCGGCTGCTGCTGGTGGCGCGGCTGGAGGGGCGGATCGTCGGCACCGCGCAACTGGTGCTGGCGATGCCGCCGAACGGCCGCCACCGGGCGGAGATCGCCAAGGTGCTGGTGCACCCCGAGGCCCGTCGCCGCGGCATCGCCGCCGCCCTGATGCGCGCCGCCGAGGCCGCCGCCCGCCAACACGGCCGCCGCCTGCTGCTGCTGGACACCACCACCGGCCGCGACGCCGAGCGGCTGTATGCCGGCCTCGGCTACCAGCGCCTGGCCGTGGTGCCCGGCTATGCGCGCGACCCGGACGGCACGCTGGGCCCCACCAGCATCATGACCAAGGAGCTCGCCGATGCCTGACGCCCCTCGCCCTGGCGATAATGGCGGCCCGCCGCTGGAACTGACCGCCGAGGAGGCGGGCGCGTTGTCCTGGCGCGGCTGGGCCTGGCGGCGGGCGCACAAGAAGGCATGGAAAACCCCGCCCCGCGAAATCGCCCTGCGCCGCCTGGCCCGCGCCGAGGAACTCGGCATGACCTACAAAGAATACACGCTGGAAATCATGGAACGCGGCATCTACCTGTAGCCCGCAAAAACCAAACAAATAAAGTTTTTTTGCTTCTTTTTGTTCACAAAAAGAAAATTGTTCGTTTTTGAAAAAAGAACCAAAAAATTTTTATTCGTTTTTCGTGCCGCTGCCGGCCGTGTGCCCGGCCGGCGCGGGCGGCGGTGGTATTTGCTTGCGCGGACCCGAGGGCTCGCTCTATTTACGTATCGTTTCCACCATCCAGGCCCCGGGAGGGATGCATGGCTGCCGCCGATCCGCATCGCCGCCGTGGACCCTGCCAGGCCCCGCAACGCTGTGTTGCGGGGCGGGCCGGCCGCCGGACCTGACGTCGTCTTCGCGTCCGTTTCGCGGCAGCGCCCGCCCGGAGTTTGAGCCGTTGGCCCCCATGGGGTGACGGCGTGTCGCCGTGGCGACCCGGATGGACGAGACCCGAACCATGAGCCTGATCCAAGTGCGCAACCTCGGCGTGGTATCGCCGCGGCCGCTGTTCCAGCATCTCGATTTCGCGCTGCACGAGGCCGACCGCATCGGCCTGGTGGCCGGCAACGGCGCCGGCAAGACCACGCTGCTGCGCTGCATCGCCGGGCAGGCGGAGGCCGGGGCCGGGGATATCGTGCGCCGGCGCGGCCTGCGCGTCGGCTTCGTGGAGCAGGACGTGCCCGCCGCCCTGTTGGACCTGCCGTTGGCCGAGGCGATCCGCCGCGCGCTGCCGGTGGCGGAGCGGGAGGCCAATGGCTGGAAGGTGGGGCTGGTGCTGGACATGCTGGAGACGCCGGAGGCGATGCGCGGCCGCCGCCTGTGCGAGCTCAGCGGCGGCTGGCAGCGGCTGGCGCTGATCGCGCGGGCCTGGATCGCCGACCCGGACGTGCTGCTGCTCGACGAGCCGACCAACCACCTGGACCTGCAGCGGCTGGCGGTGCTGGAAAACTGGATCAACCACGCCACCGACGGCGTGGCGATGCTGATCGCCAGCCATGACCGGCAATTCCTCGACCGCTGCACCAACCGCACGCTGTTCCTGCGCGCCGAGGAGTCGCGACTGTACGCGCATCCGTTCAGCCGCGCGCGCGGCCTGCTGGCCGAGGACGACGCGGCGCGCGAGGCGAAGCTGGCGCGCGACGGCAAGGAGGTGGACCGGCTGCGCCGCAATGCCGGCCAGTTGCGCAATATCGGCATCAACAGTGGCAGCGACCTGCTGCTGAAGAAGGCGAAATACCTCACCGGGCGGGCCGAGGCGCTGGAGGAGACGCTGCGCCCGGTGGAAAAGATCCGGGCCGGGGACATCCGGCTGGCCAATCGCGGCACCCACGCGAAGGTGCTGCTGCGGCTCGACGATGTGGCCGTGGCCGCGCCGGACGGGCGGCCGCTGTTCCGCACCGGCAAGCTCGCCATCTTCCAGCACGACCGCGTGGTGGTGGGCGGGGCGAACGGGGTGGGCAAGTCGCAGTTCATCGGGCTGCTGCGCCGCGCGATGCTGCTGGGCGAGGCGGTGGCGGGGTTGGCCGCGAGCCCGGCGCTGGTGGTGGGCTACCTGGACCAGCAGATGTCGCAATTGCCGGCGGAGCAGACGCCGCTGGCGTTCGTGGCCGGCGCGTTCCGCCTGGGCGACCAGCGCAGCGTGAGCCTGCTGGCCGGCGCCGGCTTCGACCTCGCCGCGCAACGCCGGCCGATCGCGCGCCTGTCGCCGGGGCAGAAGGCCAGGCTCGGGCTGCTGGCGCTGCGGCTGGAAGCGCCGAATTTCTACCTGCTGGACGAGCCGACCAACCATGTGGACATCGCCGGGCAGGAGCGGCTGGAGGCGGAGATCCTGGCGCAGGAGGCGAGTTGCGTGCTGGTCTCGCACGACCGTTTTTTCGTGCGCGCGGTCGGCACGCGCTTTCTGCGCGTGCAAGGCGGGCGGCTGGTGGAGGGGGCGGCGCCGGAGGGGTGAGCCGGCGCCGCCGGCTCGCGTCAGGCGGCCATCGCCACCCGGCCGGTGCAGCGCCGGAGCAGCGCCAGCACCTCCGCCCGGTAGGCGAACAGGATGAAGGCGGCCGAGAGCCAGGTCATGCAGGCCCGCGTGAACAGCGCGCCGCCGTCGTGGTACGGGTCGATGCCGAGCGGGCTGAACACGTGGAAGAAGATGGCGCCGGACATGATGCCCAGCGCCAGCCCGGCGCCGTACATCCGCGTATAGGGGATCAGCACCAGCACGGAGGCGAGGATCTCGCCGCTGGCGACGGTGAGGCGGAAGGCCTTCTCGTGGCCGTCGAGATACAGCCAGTCCGACAGCACGGTGAACAGCCACACCGAGCCTTCGTTGCCGGTGAGCTTGTACTGTTCGTACCAGAGCAGCACATAGGCGATATACAGCGCGGCGAGCCAGGTGAGGGGCTTGAGGATGCGGTCCATTTGGTGCCTCCGGGGTTGCTTGGTGCCCGGAAGACACGTGGGCGGCGCGGCCGTTACAGGGCGATTCCACCTGTGGCGATCATGTTCTATAGCTGGCCGATGGACCTTCCGCTGATTCGCGTCGTGCCCGCGCCGGACCTCGCCGCCCTGCTGCTGTTCTGCGCGGTGTGGCTGGGCTACGGGCCGGCGGTGCGGATGCTGGGGCGGCGCGGCGGACGGGCGATCAATGCCGGGCTGCCGACGGTGCGGGTGCTGTGGATGCGCAGCGCAGTGCTGCGCGACAACCGCATCACCGATTCGGCGCTGATCGGCCATGTGGTGCACAGCGCCTCGTTCTTCGCCTCCACCAGCCTGATCGCCATCGGCACGCTGATCGGCGTGCTGAGCGGGCTGGACCGGCTGATGCCGGCGCTGGCCGGGCTGGCGCCGGCGCTGCCGACCTCGCGCGAATTGCTGGAGGTGAAGGTGCTGCTGCCGCTGGCGGTGCTGGTGCACGGGCTGTTCAAGCTCACCTGGGCGCTGCGGCAGTTGAACTACACGGTGGCGCTGATCGGCGCGATGCCGCCGCCGCCGGTGCCCGCCGCCGAGGCGGAGGGGCTGGCCGAGGCGGTGGGCGGGGTGCTGAGCAGCGCGCTGACCACATTCAACGCCGGCACGCGGTCGTATTATTTCGCCCTGGCGGCGTTCGGCTGGCTGGCCGGGCCGTATGTGCTGGCCGCCGCCGGGCTGGGGCTGATGGCGCTGCTGGTGCACCGGCAGTTCCTGTCGGACGTGTCGGGCCGGTTCGCCACCGCGCGGCTGCTGATCGAACGGGCGCATGGCCGGGGCGGCCAATCGCCACCATGACGGGCGTGCCCGAACCAGGAGAAGCCGGCGTGCCGGAGTTCAATACCGACGATCCGCTCTATGACCTCGCCATCATCGGCGGCGGCATCAACGGGGCGGCGATCGCGCGCGATGCCGCCGGGCGCGGGTGGCGGGTGTATCTGTGCGAGCAGGGCGACCTGGGCGGGGCGACCTCGGCGGCCTCGACCAAGCTGATTCATGGCGGGCTGCGCTACCTGGAATATTACGAGTTCCGGCTGGTGCGCGAGGCGTTGATGGAGCGCGAGGTGCTGTGGGGGATCGCGCCGCACATCATCTGGCCGCTGCGCTTCGTGCTGCCGCACCATGCCGGGCTGCGGCCGGCCTGGCTGCTGCGGCTGGGGCTGTTCCTGTACGACCATATCGGCGGCCGGCGGCGGCTGCCGCCCACCCGCACGCTGCGGCTGGACCGCGACGTGGCGGGCGGGCCGCTACGGCCGGAATTCACCCGGGGGTTCGAGTATTCGGATTGCTGGGTGGAGGATTCGCGCCTGGTGGTGCTGAACGCGCGCGACGCCGCCGAGCGGGGGGCGATGATCGCGCCGCGCACGCGCTGCGCCTCGGCGGTGCGCGAGGGCGAGGCTTGGCGGCTGACGCTGACGGACGCGCAGGACCAGTCGGGGGCGGTGGGGGCGCGGCCGGTGGGGGCGCGGACCGTGCGGGCGCGGGCGCTGGTCAACGCGGCGGGGCCGTGGGTGGCCGAAGTGCTGGGCGGCGTGCTGCGCTCCAACAACACCGCGCGGGTGCGGCTGGTGCAGGGCAGCCACATCGTGGTGCCGAAGCTGTACGACCACGACCGTTGCTACATCTTCCAGAACGCCGACGGACGGATTTTCTTCTCGATTCCCTACGAGCAGGACTTCACGCTGATCGGCACCACCGACCGCGACTATGCCGGCGACCCCGGCGCGGTGCATATCTCGGCGGACGAGATCGCCTATCTCTGCGCCGGCGCCAGCGCCTATTTCCGCGCGCCGGTGACGCCGGCGATGGTGGTGTGGACCTATTCCGGGGTGCGGCCGCTCTACGACGACGGCGCCAGCGCGGCGCAGGCGGCGACGCGCGACTACGTGCTGACGCTGGACGCGCCGGACGGTGGGCCGGCCTGCCTCAGCGTGTTCGGCGGCAAGATCACCACCTCGCGCCGGTTGGCGGAGGCCGCGTTGGCCAGGCTGGCGCCGCATCTGCCGGCGGCGCGCGGGATGGCGGCGGGCTGGACGGGCAAGGCGGCGCTGCCGGGGGGGAATTTCCCGGTGGACGGATTCACCGCGCTGGTGGACGAATTGCGGCTGGACTTCCCGTTCCTGGCGGCGGCGACCGCGCGGCGGCTGGCGCGGGCCTATGGCACGCGGGCCAGGGTGTTCCTGACCGGCGCGCGGCGGGCGGAGGATCTGGGCCGCGTGCTGGGGGCGGACCTGACCGAGGCGGAATTGCGCTACCTGGTGGACCACGAATGGGTGCGTCACGCCGTGGACGCGCTGTGGCGGCGCAGCAAGCTGGGGTTGCGGCTGTCGGCCGCCGAGGTGGCGGCGGTGGAGCAGGCGCTGGCGGATTGGAGGCAAGGATGACGGCCGAGTCCGACGCGACGCGCGGCGAGGTGCGGGTGGTGCAGCCCGGCGAGGCGGAGCGGCACTGGCAGCCGGTGCCGGCCAACGGCAGCATCGCGGTGCATCTGGCGCCCGACCTGGTGCGCATGGAGCATCCGCTCGGCCTGGGCACCCAGACGGTGCCCCCGGGCAGTTATGTGCGAGAACATTCTCACGATCGCAACGAGGAGGTGATCCACTGCGTGTCCGGCGGCGGCTGCGCCATGCTGGACGGGGTGGCGCACCGCATGGTGCCCGGCACCACGATCTTCCTCGGCCGCAACCGCCGCCACATGTTCATCAACGACGGCACGGCCGAGCTGGTGTTCGTCTGGCTGATCGTGCCGAACGGGCTGGAGACCTTCTTTCGCGCCATCGGCCGGCCGGTGGTGCCCGGTGCGCCGGACCCGACGCCGTTTCCGCGCCCGGCGGACGTGCTGGCGATCGAGGCGCGCACGGTGTTCGCGCCGCCGCCGGGCGGGGCGGCGTGAGCGGGCCGGCGGCGGAGAACGCCGTGGAGGCGGCGATCCTGTCGCGGCGCTCGGTGCGCGGCTATCTGCCGGCGCCGGTGCCGCGCGAAGTGGTGGAGCACCTGCTGGACGTGGCGGCGCGGGCGCCGAGCGGCACCAACATGCAGCCCTGGCGGGTCGTCGCGCTGGCCGGCGCGGCGCTGGAGGCGTTCCGCGACGGCATGGAGGCCGCCTTCCTGGCTGGCGAGGAGACCGAGGGGGGCGAGCGCGGCTACTACCCCACGCCGCTGCCGGAACCGTACCTGTCGCGCCGGCGCAAGATCGGCTGGGACCTGTATGGCCACCTGGGCATCGTGCGCGGCGAGACGGAGAAGATGCGGGCGCATCTGGTGCGCAACCTGCGGTATTTCGGCGCCCCGGTCGGGCTGATCTGCACCATCGACCGGCGGCTGCTGGTGGGGTCGTGGATCGACTACGGCATGTTCCTGGAAAATCTCGCCATTGCCGCGCGGGCGCGCGGGCTGGACACTTGTCACATGGCGGTGTTCGCCGAGTTCCCGCGCACCGTGCGCCGGCTGCTCGGCCTGGCGGACGATGCGGTGGTGGTGTGCGGCATGGCGATCGGCCACGCCGACCCGGACGCACCGGCCAATCGGCTGCGCACCGAGCGGGTGGCGGCGGGGGAATTCGGGGAGTTCCGGGGGTTTTGAGCGAGGAAGAAGGATAAGGATTCACATGGAGGCGGGGAGGCGGGGAGGCGGGGAGAAGAATAGTTCAACGTTGTCTTGCTTCTCCCCGCCTCTCCGTCTCCATGTGCTTCTATCTCTTCCTTGTCTTCCGCTACTCTTCCCGCGCCTGGTCGGCCTCGAACAGGCTGGCAAGTTCGGCGGCGGCTTGCTGGGTGCTTTGGATGAGCTGCTGCTCGTCGCCGTCGAAGCCATGGCTGCGGACCAGGGTGAGCTCGTCGTGTTTGGCGAACAGCGCCACCGCGCGGGCCGCCCGCTCCGGCGCGATGTCCAGCGCCTGCAGCACCAGTTCGGACAGTTTCAGGCTGGAATGGAAGGTGTCGCGCACGATGCCGGCGATGGCGCGGTCCATCAGCAGGTGCACATGCCGCCGGTTGCGGGCGCGCGAGAGGATGGTGAGGTTGGGGAAGTTGCGCCGCGCCACGTCGACGATGCGCAGCACCTCCTCCATGTCGTCCACCGCCACCACCAGCAGCCTCGCGTGCTCGGCGCCGGCGGCGCGCAGCAGGTCGTGGCGGGCGGGGTCGCCGAAATACACCTTGTTGCCGAAGCGGCGCACCACCTCCAGCTGCCCGGGGTCGCGCTCCAAGGCGGTGAAGGCGATGCCCTGCATGCGCAGGACGCGCCCGACGATCTGGCCGACGCGGCCGAAGCCGCACAGGATCACCGGCACGTTGTCGTCCGGGATGGGGTCGTAGGCCGGCGCGGGGGGGCGCAGGCGCGGGACCAGCAGCCGCTCGCTGGCGGCGAACAGCAGGGGGGTGGCGACCATCGACAGGGCGATCACAAGGGTGGCGCCTTCGGCCTGCGACTGGCTCAGCGCCTCCACCGCGACGGCGGCGGCGAACAGCACGAAGCTGAACTCGCTGCCCTGCGGCAGCGCCAGCGCGAACCGCAGCGCATCCGCCCCGCGCTGGCCGGCGATGCGGGCGAGCCCCCAGGCGATCGCGCTCTTGGCGGCGAGCAGGCCGGCGACGGCGCCGGCGATCATCAGCGGCGCGTGCAGGGCGAGCGACAAATTGGCCGACATGCCGACGGAAATGAAGAAAAACCCGAGCAAAATCCCCTCGAATGGCTCGATATCGGCCCGTAATTCGTGGCGGTACTCGGATTCGGACAGCAGCACCCCGGCCATGAACGCCCCCAGCGACATCGACAATCCGGCGGCATGGGCCAGCGCCGCGGTGCCGACCACGGTCAGCAGGGCCATGGTGGTGAACATCTCCGGCGAGCGGGCGCCGCCGATGGCGCGGAAGGCCGGGCGCAGCAGGTAGCGGCCGCCGAGCAGGATGGCGGCGATGGCGGCGGCGCCGTAGGCCACCTTCTGCCACGGCATGCCGCTGGGCAGCGCCGCGCCGCCGAGCAGGGGCACCAGGGCGACCAGGGGGATGAAGGCGAGGTCCTGGAACAGCAGCACCGCGAAGGCGTCGCGCCCGGCGCGCGAGGTCAGCAGCTCGCGCTCGCCCAGCAGCGGCAGCACGATGGCGGTGGAGGACAGCGCCATGCCCAAGCCCAGCACCACGGCACCCGGCCAGGCGACGCCGAAGCCCCAGGCGAGGCCCGCCAGCACCGCCGCGGTGGCGGCCACCTGCGCCGCCCCCAGGCCGAATACGGCGCGGCGCATCACCCACAGCCGGGCCGGGCGCAGTTCCAGCCCGATCAGGAACAGCAGCATCACCACGCCGAGTTCCGACACCCGGGCGATCTGGTCGATATCGGTGATCAGCCGCAGCCCGGCCGGGCCGATGGCGATGCCGCCGACCAGGTAGCCCAGCACGCTGCCGAAGCCGGCGCGGCGGGACAGCGGCACGGCGAAGGCGGAGGCGGCGAGCAGGATGACGAGGGTTTCGAGCATCCCACCCATGTAGCAGCCCGCCGCCCGCGCCTGCCACCGCGATGGTTGACCGCGCGGCGCTCCGTGCCACATCTGAAGGGCATCCAGGAGGACAGCATGCAGGACGACAAGCAGGCGGACGCGCCAAAGGGCGGGCTTTGCTCGGAGGAGGAATGGCGGGCGCGGCTGACGCCGGAGCAATACGCGGTGCTGCGCCGGCACGCCACCGAGCGCGCCGGCACATCGCCGCTGAACGCCGAGAAGCGCAAGGGCCTGTTCCTCTGCGCCGCCTGCGGCGAGCCGCTCTACCCCTCGGAGACGAAGTTCGAGAGCGGCACCGGCTGGCCGAGCTTCTGGGCGCCGCTGCAGGGCGCGGTAGGCACCACGGTCGACCGCAGCGTGGGCATGGTGCGCACCGAGGTGCATTGCGCGAAATGCCACGGGCATCTGGGCCATGTCTTCCCGGACGGCCCGCTGCCGACCGGCCAGCGCCATTGCATCAACGGCTTGGCGCTCACTTTCAAGCCGGAGGACTGATGCGGGCCATCTAGCGGCGTGTTTTGCCGGTTCGGACGGGGGAAGCAGGCAAGGTTCACATGGAGGCGGGGAGCCGGCTACAGCCCGTAGAACGCCGCCGCCGTGTTGCCCAGGATGGCGTCGCGGCCGGATTCGGGCAGGAGGTCCAGGGTGGCGGCGCGCCAGCGCGCGTAGCCGCCGGCCAGTTCCACCACCGGCCAGTCGCTGCCCCACATCAGGCGTTCCGGGCCGAAGCAGGCCAGCAGGTGCTCGACATAGGGGCGCAGGTCGGCGGTGGTCCAGCCTGGCCCGGCCTCGGTGACCAGGCCGGACAGCTTGCAGCACCAGGTGCTCTCGCGCGCCAGCACGGCGATGGCGTCGGCCCAGGGCTGGAAATGTCCGGCCGCGATCTCCGGCTTGGCGGCATGGTCGATCACCACCCGCAGGCCGGGGTGGCGGGCGGCCAGCTCAGGCAGGAAGGGCAGGTGGCGGGGCTTCACCAGCGCGTCCAGCCGCAGGCCGGCGGTGGCCATGGCGGCCAGGGCGGGCTGGATGTCCGGGCGGAGGATCCAGGCCGGGTCGGGCATGTCCTGCAGCATCGGGCGCAGGCCGCGCAGCAGCGGCTCGGCGGCCAGCTCGGCGATGTGGCGGGGGGCGTAGGCGGCGGCGAGGTCGGTCCAGCCGACCACCGCGCGCACCAGCCCGCCGGAGGCGCGGGCGGTTTCCAGCATGAACGCCGTCTCCGCCGCCGTCTCGGCGGCCTGCACCAGCACGGTGGCGGTGATGTCGCCCAGCAGCGGGCGCAGGTGGTCCAGCCCGTAATCGCGATGGATCGGCAGGTCGGTGGTCAGCCAGTCATAGTCGCCGCGGGCGATCTGCCAGACATGGTGGTGGGCGTCCACGCGCATGTGTTCAATCCTCGGGGGTGGGGGCAGCGTCCGGCAGCAGGCCGGCCTGGCGCAGGTCCACCCAGAGGGAGGGCGGGATATCGGCCTGCATCAGCATCGCGTTCTCGGCCGCCTCGGCGGCGGTGCGGGCGCCGGGGATGACGGCTGCGACCTGCGGGTGGGCGGCGCAGAATTGCAGCGCGGCGGCCTTCAGGTCCACGCCGTGGCGGGCGCAGATGCCGGCGATGGCGCGGGCGCGGACGACCATCTCGGGCGAGGCGGCCTCGTAGTTGAAGGTGGTGCCGCCGGCCAGCAGGCCGGAGTTGTACGGCCCGCCGAGCACGCATTTCACCCCGCGCGCGGCGCAGGCGGGGAACAGGCGGGTCAGCGCCGTGTGGTCCAGCAGGGTGTAGCGGCCGGCGATCAGGAACAGGTCCGGCTCGGACTGCTCCAGCGCCACCAGGCAGGGCTCGACGAGGTTCACGCCCAGGCCCCAGGCGCGAATGACCCCCTGGCGGCGCAATTCGGTCAGCTCGCGGGCGGCGCCGGCCATCGCCTCGGCCATGCGCTCGCGCCAGGCGGGGCCGTGCCAGTCCTCGGAGCAGTCGTGGATATAGACCACGTCGATGCGCGCCAGGCCCAGGCGTTGCAGGCTGTCCTCGATGGAGCGCCGGGCGCCGGCGGCCGAGTAGTCGAAGCGGCGGCGGAAGGGCAGGGCGGCGACGAAGCCCTCGTCGTGTTCGGGCACGTCCTGCGCCGGCGCCAGCAGGCGGCCGACCTTGGTGGAGAGGGTGAAGGCGTCGCGCGGGCGAGCACGCAGGAAATGGCCCATGCGGTGTTCGGACAGGCCGGCGCCGTAATGCGGCGCGGTGTCGAAATGGCGGATGCCGCCGTCCCAGGCGGCGCGCAGGCTGGCCTCGGCATCGGCCTCGGGCACCGGGGCGAACAGGTTGCCGAGGGGTGCGCCGCCCATGCCGAGCGGACCATGCGGGATGTAGCTCATGGCTGTGCCTCCGGGGGAATGACGCCCTTGGTGAGCAGGATGTTGCCGTAGAACCGGCGCTCGCCGGTCTGCACGACGGCGTAGGCGGTCTCGGCGGCGGCGTAGAAGGCATGGCGCTCCAGGCCGGCGGCGGGGCGGGCGCCGTGGGCGTGCAGCACGGCGTTGAGTTCGGCGACCACCGGGGGCGTGCTGGCCGGCGCGTCGACCACCTGCATCACCGCGGCGGGGTTGGCGACGAAGCTGTCCAGCGGCAGCAGCGACAGCACGGCGCCCAGCACGCGCGGGGCGTCCGCGCCGGGCAGGGCCAGCAGCCGGCGGCCGCGCGTGGCGGGGTAGTTGGCGTCCACCAGCACGATGCGGTCGCCATGGCCCATCGCCGCCAGGGCGTGCAGCAGGTCGGGCGTGAGCAAGGGGTCGAGGCCGAGCAGCATGGGTCCTCCGTGGCGGATTGGCATCCGATTGGTTTTTTCCGACCCTAGACTCCCTGGCGGCGGGGGAACACCCTTTCCTCCGCCGCGCCGTGGTGCGACGCTGATCGAAACGGAGGAGACCGACCGATGGCCGACATGATCACCGGACTTTGGGCTGCGATGGCCACGCCGCTGGACGCGACCGGGGCGGTGGACCATGCCGCCCTGGTGCGCCACGGCAAATGGCTGCTGGAGCAGGGCTGCGACGGGCTGGTGCCGTTCGGCACCACCGGCGAGGGGCCGTCATTCTCCGGCGCCGAGCGGCTGGCGGCGGCGGAGGCGCTGCTGAAGGGCGGCATCGAGGCGGGGCGGATCGCGCTGGGCACCGGCTGCCCGGCGGTGCCGGACACGGTGGCGCTGACCCGTGGCGCCATGGCGCTGGGCATGACGCATGCGCTGGTGCTGCCGCCGTATTTCTTCCGCGACGCCTCCGAGCAGGGGCTGGAGGACGCCTTCGCGGCGATCATCGACGGCGTGGGCTCGGACAGGTTCCGGCTGACCGCCTACCACATTCCGCAGGTTTCCGGCGTGGGCGTGCCGGCGGCGGCGCTGGGGCGGCTGCGCGCGCGCTACGGCAAGGTGATGGCCGGGGTGAAGGACAGCACCGGCGATTTCGACAGCTTCCTGGCGTTCCGGCGGGAGGCGCCGGAGATCGGCAGCATGGTGGGCGCCGAGGTGCTCATCCATCGCGCCCAGCATGCCGGCGGCGTGGGGACGATCTGCGGCATGGTCAACCTGGTGCCGGCGCTGGTGCGCGACATGTTCGTGCGCGACACCGCGGTGGAGGCGATGCAGGCGGCCTGCGACCTGATCGAGCAGCCGTTCATCGGGGTGATGAAGGCGGCGCTGGCGACGATGACCGGGGATGCGGCGTGGCGGGCGGTGCGCACGCCGCTGCGTGCGGCCGACCCGGCGCAGGGCGCGCGGGTGGCGGCCGGGCTGGCGGTGCTGACGGCGCGCCGCGCCGCCTGATCGGCGCCGGTTCCGGGGGTGTGACCCTGGGGCGCGCCCGGTGCATGATATTCGCACTGGCGTGACGGCCGGTAGCGGTCACATGCTGCGGTGCAGCAGCAGACGGCAGGCTCATGGACGCACCCCCACCGATGCAGGAACCCGACGGCGCGACCACCCCGGTGGACGCGCCCCCGGCCTTCACGCACCGGCAGATCACCCGGGTGGTGACCGGCATCATGCTGTGTATCCTGCTGGCCGCCGTGGACCAGACCGTGGTGGTGCCGGCGGTGCCGGCGATCGCCGCCGACCTGAACGGGTTCGGGCACCTGGCCTGGATCGTCTCGGCCTATCTGCTGACTTCCACCTCGGCGGCGCCGATCTATGGCAAGATGTCGGACATCTACGGGCGGCGGCCGCTGCTGCTGTTCGCCATCGCGCTGTTCATGGCGGCCTCGGCGCTGTGCGCGCTGGCGCAGACGCTGCCGCAGCTGATCGCGGCGCGGGCGATCCAGGGGCTGGGCGGCGCCGGGCTGATGGCGATGGCGCAGGCCACCATCGCCGACGTGGTGGCCCCCCGCGAGCGCGGCCGCTATCAGGGCTATATGGCCGGCGCCTGGGCGGTGGCCAGCGTGGCCGGGCCGATCGTCGGTGGCTGGATGACCGACTCGCTCTCGTGGCGCTGGATCTTCTGGATGAACCTGCCGCTGGGGGTGGCCGCCTTCCTGCTGAGCGGGCGGGCGCTGAAGCTGTTGCGCCACCAGCGACGGGCGGCGCGGATCGACTATCTGGGGGCGGCGCTGATGACCGGCTGCGTCACCGCCTCGCTGCTGGTGATGAGCTGGGGCGGCGTGGAGTATGCCTGGGGCTCGCCGGAGGTGCTGGGCATGGGCGGGCTGGCGGTGGCGCTGCTGGCGGCGCTGGTGGTGCAGCAGCGGCTGGCGCCGGACCCGCTGCTGCCGCCGCGGCTGTTCGCCAACAACGCGATCAGCAGCGGGGTGGCGATCGCCTTCCTGACCACTGGGGGCATGCTGGGCGGCACCTTCCTGCTGCCGCTGTTCTTTCAGTTGACGCGCGGGGCGGATGCGTCCTCGTCGGGCACGCTGATCGTGCCGTTCCTGGCCGCCAGCGCCGCCGGGGCGTTCAATGCCGGCCAGCTGGCCCGCCGGTTCGGCAAGGTGAAGGGCATCGTCGTCGGCGGGCTGGTGGTGGCCACCGCCGGCTTCATGATGCTGGCCGCGGCCGGGGCAGAGACGCCGCTGGTGGTGGTGCTGCTGGCGATGGCGGTGGTGGGGGCCGGGCTGGGCACCTGCGGGCCGACCGCGATGGTGATCGTGCAGAACGCCGCCGAGCGGCGCGACGTGGGGGCGGCCACCGGGGCGCTGCTGCTGCTCCGCTCCATGGGCGGCGCGTTCGGCAGCACGCTGGTGGGGGCGCTGCTGGCCAGCAGCTTCGCCCAGGGCCTGGCCGCCGCCGGGGTGGCGCAGCGCATCGACCTGGGGGCGCTGCGGGCGCAGGGCGGCGGGGCGGTCGCGCTGGAGCCGGCGGTGGCGGCGGCGGCGCATACGGCGCTGGCCAGCAGCTTCCATCTGGCGTTCGGAGTGTGCGCCGCGATGTCCCTGGCGGCGCTGGCGGTGTGCGCGGTGATGCGCGACCTGCCGCTGCGCTCGGGCGAGGTGAAGCCGGGCGGGGCCAAGGCGCCGGTATAGGCGCTGCCGGCCGGGCGGAGGGGTGGCAAGGCGGCGCGCGGGATGTTACCCAGCGCGGCGCCTTTCCTCCAGCACCGGAGCCCGCCATGAGCGTGATCGTCGATTTTACCGCCCGCGAAATCCTAGACAGCCGGGGCAACCCGACCGTCGAGGTGGATGTCCTGCTGGACAGCGGGGCGATGGGCCGGGCCGCGGTGCCCTCGGGCGCCTCCACCGGCGCGCATGAGGCGGTGGAACTGCGCGACGGCGACGCCAGCCGCTATGGCGGCAAGGGCGTGCGCCAGGCGATCGCCAGCATCCACGGCGAGATACTGGATACGCTGGGCGGCAGCGACCCCACCGAGCAGGTGCGCATCGACGAGGCGCTGGTGTCGCTGGACGGCACGCCGAACAAGGCGCGGCTGGGGGCCAATGCCACGCTCGCGGTGTCGCTGGCGGTGGCCAAGGCGGCGGCCGAGGACCTGGGCATTCCGCTGTATCGTCATATCGGCGGCGTGTATGCCCGCACCCTGCCGGTGCCGATGATGAACATCGTGAACGGCGGCAAGCACGCCGACAACCCGATCGATTTCCAGGAATTCATGATCCAGCCGGTCGGCGCCGGCAGCATGGCCGAGGCGGTGCGGATCGGCTCGGAGATCTTCCAGGCGCTGAAGAAGGCGCTGCACGACGCTGGGCACAACACCAACGTGGGCGACGAGGGCGGCTTCGCGCCCAACCTGAAATCCCCCGACGAGGCGCTGGGCTTCATCGCGCGTGCCTGCGAGAAGGCAGGCTATCGCCTGGGCGAGGACGTGACCTTCGCGCTGGACCCCGCCGCGAGCGAGTTCTTCAAGGGTGGCAAATACGTGCTGGAAGGCGAGGGGCGCACGCTGGATAGCGCCGGGCTGGTGGCCTATTTCGCCGAATTGTGCGGGCGCTACCCAATCGTCTCCATCGAGGATGGCTGCGCCGAGGACGATTGGGAGGGCTGGAAGCTGCTGACCGACACGCTGGGCAAGCGGGTGCGGATCGTCGGCGACGACCTGTTCGTGACCAACCCGGAGCGGCTGCGGCGCGGCATCGCCGAGGGCAGCGCGAACGCCATCCTGATCAAGGTCAACCAGATCGGCACGCTGTCCGAGACGCTGGAGACGATGGAGATCGCCCACCGCGCCGGGTTCGCCTGCGTGATGAGCCATCGCTCGGGCGAGACCGAGGATTCGACCATCGCGGACCTCGCGGTGGCGACCAATTGCGGGCAGATCAAGACGGGTAGCCTGTCGCGCAGCGATCGGACGGCGAAATACAACCAGCTGATGCGTATCGAGGAACAGCTTGGTGCCGCGGCGCGCTATGCCGGGCGCGGCATACTGAGGGCCTGAACGCCACAGATTTTGCTTATGCGTCCGCCGGTTTTGCGACTATGTTAAGCAATCGGTTCGGCTGGGCGATGGGTGATCGGCGATGGGCTTCGGACGGGCAATGAAGCGCAGGGCGGCAGCGGCGGTGGCGCCGCTGGTGTTCCTGTCGCTGGCCGGCTATTTCATGTGGAACGCCACCCAGGGCTCGCGCGGGCTGAACGCCTTCGTGCTGCGCGAGCAGGACCTGGCGGCGGCCAAGGCGCAACTGGCCCGCGCCGACGGCGAGGTGGCGCATTGGGAGCGTCGGGTCTCCGGGCTGCGGGCCAACCAGCTCGACCGTGATGCGCTGGACGAGCGGGTGCGGGCGATGCTGAACCTGTCGGACCCCAGCGACATCGTGGTGCCGTACGGTCAGGGCAAGCGCCTGTTCTAGGCTGCGGGGGCGTCGCGGCGCCGGCAATGTCGATGCAAAATTGGCCGCCTCAGCGAAAGATTCGTTCGCGGGCTGGCGGATCGGCGAAATCCGTCATGAACTGGATGCCGCCGGCGCGGTGCGCGACAAGCGGTTAACCGATATCCGGTTAACCATCCCTATTGCATTGCACAATAAGCGCTTTTGCCCTGTGGCGCTTGCCGGATCGCGGCAGGACGGCTACCTGTTCGGGCATCGTGGTCGAATTTATGCGCGGGGGCGACTTCATGGCGAAGGCACCGGATGCGAAGAAACGCGGCAAGGCCCGCCCGGGCTCGACCGAGGGCGGGCTGAGCCAGGAGCAGTTGTTGCGCGGCTATCGCGACATGCTGCTGATCCGCCGTTTCGAGGAGAAGGCCGGCCAACTCTACGGGATGGGGCTGATCGGCGGGTTCTGCCACCTGTATATCGGCCAGGAGGCCGTGGTGGTGGGCATCCAGATGGCGCTGGGCGAGGGTGACCAGGTGATCACCTCCTACCGCGACCACGGCCACATGCTGGCCACCGGCATGCAGGCGCGCGGCGTGATGGCCGAGCTGACCGGCCGCAAGGACGGGTATTCGCGCGGCAAGGGCGGCTCGATGCACATGTTCAGCAAGGAGCGGAACTTTTTCGGCGGGCACGGCATCGTCGGCGCGCAGGTCAGCCTGGGCAACGGGCTGGCGTTCAGCAACTGGTACCGCCAGACCGACCGGGTGTGCGTCACTTATTTCGGCGACGGCGCGGCCAACCAGGGCCAGGTGTTCGAGAGCTTCAACCTCGCCGCCCTGCTGAAGCTGCCCTGCGTCTTCGTGATCGAGAACAACAAATACGGCATGGGAACGTCGGTGGACCGCGCCACCGCCTCGCGCGACCTGTCGAAGAACGGCACGCCCTGGCATATTCCCAGCGCCCAGGTGGACGGCATGGATGTCGAGGCGGTGCACGAGGCCGCCGCCGCGGCGGTGGCGCATTGCCGGGCGGGGAAGGGGCCATACCTGCTGGAAGTGAAGACCTACCGCTATCGCGGCCACTCGATGTCCGATCCCGGGCGCTATCGCACCCGCGAGGAGGTGCAGAAGATGCGCACCGAGCGCGACTGCATCGAGGGTGCGCGCCACAAGCTGGAAGGCCTCGGTGTGGAGGAGGCCGCGATCAAGCAGATCGACGACGAGGTGAAGCGCATCGTGCAGGAGGCGGCCGATTTCGCCCAGGCCAGCCCCGAGCCGGACGCCGCCGAACTCTACACCGACGTATTGCTGGAGGTCTGAGCCGATGTCGACCCAGATCCTGATGCCCGCGCTGTCGCCCACCATGACCGAGGGCAAGCTCGCCCGCTGGCTGAAGGCGGTGGGCGACGATGTCCGCGCCGGCGACGTGATCGCCGAGATCGAGACCGACAAGGCCACCATGGAGGTGGAGGCGGTGGACGAAGGCAAGCTGGCCCAGATTCTGGTGCCCGAGGGCGCCGAGGGTGTGGCCGTGAACACCCCGATCGCCGTGCTGTCGGCCGAAGGCGAGAGCATGGCGGCGGCACCCGCTCCGGCAGCGGCACCCGCACCGGCCCCGGCAGCGGCCGCTGCACCGGCTGCTGCCCCGGCCCCCGCGCCGGTTGCCGTGCCCACGCCCGCCGCCGCGCCCGAGAAGGACTGGGGCGCGACCGCGCCGCTCACCGTGCGCGAGGCGCTGCGCGACGCGATGGCGGCCGAGATGCGCGCCGATGCCAACGTGTTCCTGCTCGGCGAGGAGGTGGCGCAGTACCAGGGCGCCTACAAGATCAGCCAGGGCCTGCTGGATGAATTCGGCGCGCGCCGGGTGATCGACACGCCGATCACCGAGCATGGCTTCACCGGCATGGCCGTGGGTGCGGCGATGAACGGGCTGCGGCCGATCGTGGAGTTCATGACCTTCAACTTCGCCATGCAGGCGATGGACCAGATCATCAACTCGGCGGCCAAGACGCTCTACATGTCCGGCGGCCAGATGGGCTGCCCGATCGTCTTCCGCGGCCCCAACGGGGCGGCCAGCCGCGTCGCGGCCCAGCACAGCCAGTGCTACGCGAGCTGGTACGCGCATGTGCCGGGGCTGAAGGTGCTGGCGCCCTGGTCCTCGGCGGATGCCAAGGGGCTGCTGCGCGCCGCCATCCGCGACCCCAACCCGGTGGTGTTCCTGGAGAACGAGATCCTCTACGGCCAGACCTTCGAGTGCCCGACCGACCCGGATTTCGTGCTGCCGATCGGCCGCGCCAAGGTGGAGCGGGTGGGCGAGCATGTCACCATCGTGGCGTTCTCGATCATGGTCGGCGTGGCGATGCAGGCGGCCGAACTGCTGGCCGCGCAGGGCATCAGCGCCGAGGTGATCAACCTGCGCAGCCTGCGCCCGCTGGACATCGAAACGGTCGCCGCCAGCGTGAAGAAGACCAGCCGGGTGGTGACGGTGGAGGAAGGCTGGCCCTTCGCCGGCATCGGCGCGGAGGTGAACATGCAGATCATCGAGCATTGCTTCGACTGGCTGGACGCGCCGCCGGTGCGCGTGCATGGGGTGGATGTGCCGTTGCCCTATGCCGCCAATCTGGAAAAACTGGCCCTGCCGCAGCCCGAATGGGTGGCGGACGCGGTGCGCAAGATCGTCTGACAACCGGACGCCGAGGGGATTGCTGCCATGGCCACCAACATCCTGATGCCCGCGCTGAGCCCGACCATGACCGAGGGCACGCTGGCGCGCTGGCTGAAGAAGGAAGGCGAGGCGGTGCGCGCCGGAGACGTGATCGCCGAGATCGAGACCGACAAGGCCACCATGGAGGTCGAGGCGGTGGACGAGGGCGTGCTGGGCCGCATCCTGGTGCAGGACGGCACCGAGGGCGTGAAGGTTAACGAGCCGATCGCCGTGCTGGTGGAGCCGGGCGAGGCCGTGCCCGCCGCCGGGGCGCCGGCCGCGGCTCCTGCTCCTGCTCCTGCTCCTGCTCCTGCCGCCCCCGCCGCTGCGGCGGCCCAGGCGGCACCCGCTCCCGCGCCGGTGGCCCAGGCCCGGCCCGAGCTCCAGGCCCAGGCTGCCGCGCCGGCGGGCGGAAGGGTGGTCGCCTCGCCGCTGGCCAAGCGCATGGCCAGGCAGTCGGGCGTGGACCTTGCGGCCATGAAAGGCAGCGGCCCCGGCGGGCGGATCGTGCGCGCCGATGTCGAGGCGGCGCTGGCCGGCGGCGCACCGAAGGCTGCCCCGGCGGCCGCCCCCGGGGCCGCGCCGGCCGCCGCGCCCGCGCCGAAGCCGGCCGCGGCCGCCATCACCGCGCCGCACACGCTGGTGCCGCATACCAGCATACGCCGGGTGATCGCCCGCCGGCTGGTGGAGGCCAAGGCCACCATCCCGCATTTCTACGTCAGCATGGACATCGAGATCGACGCGCTGCTGAAGCTGCGCGCCGAACTGAACGCCAGGAGCGCCAAGGACGGTCCGGCCGCGTTCAAGCTCTCGGTCAACGACTTCGTCATCAAGGCGGCGGCGCTGACCCTGAAGCGCGTGCCCAAGGTCAACGCCTCGTGGACCGAGGACGCCATCGCGCTCTACGACGATGTGGACATCTCGGTGGCGGTGTCGATCCCCGACGGGCTGATCACCCCGATCGTGCGCCAGGCCGACCGCAAGGGGCTGGCCGCCATCAGCAACGAGATGAAGGACCTCGGCGCCCGCGCCAAATCGGGCAAGCTGAAGCCGGAGGAATTCCAGGGCGGCGGGTTCTCTATCTCCAACATGGGCATGTATGGCGTGTCCAACTTCTCCGCCATCATCAACCCGCCGCAATCCGCCATCCTGGCGGTCGCCGCCGGCCAGCAGCGGCCGGTGGTGAAGGACGGGCAGCTTGCGGTGGCCACCGTGATGACCTGCACGCTGAGCGTGGATCACCGGGTGGTGGACGGGGCGCTGGGCGCGGAATGGATGGCCGAGTTCAAGCGCATCGTGGAAGATCCGCTGAGCCTGATGCTGTGACCGGGTCGCAGCCAATGGACGCGGACATCGTCGGCTTCCGCGATGCGGTGCCCGGCGACGAGGTGCTCGTGACGCGCTTCGTGCGCGGCCTGGCCGACTACGAGAAGCTGCCGCACCTGGCAGTCGCCACCGAGGCGGATTTCCGCCGCGCCCTGTTCGGGCCCAAGCAGCGCGCCTGGGCGATGATCATTGAGCTCGACGGCGAGGCCGTCGGCATGGCGCTGTACTATTTCGTGTTCAGCACCTTCACCGGCCGCCCCGGCCTGTACCTGGAGGATATCTTCCTGGAGGAGGGCGTGCGCGGGCGCGGCATCGGCCGGGCGATCTTCCGCGAGCTGGCCGCCCGCGCAGTGGCCGAGGGCTGCACGCGGATGGACTGGAGCGTGCTGAACTGGAACGCCCCGGCGATCGCCTTCTACCGCAGCCTGGGCGGCAAGCCGAAGGAAGACTGGACCACCTACCGCCTGGATGGCGAGGCCCTCGCCGCGCTGTCTTCGTCATGAGGTCCAGGGGCGCGGCCCCTGGCGGGCCGGGGGGCAGCGCCCCGCCCCTGTTTGCTTACCCGCCCGTGCTTACTTAGGAGTGTGCCATGGCCGACCAGAATTTCGACCTCGTCGTGTTGGGCAGCGGTCCCGGCGGCTATGTCGCGGCCATTCGCGCCTCCCAGCTCGGCATGAGGACCGCCATCGTCGAGCGCGAGAACCTGGGCGGCATCTGCCTCAACTGGGGCTGCATCCCCACCAAGGCGCTGCTGCGCAGCAGCGAGATCAACCACCTGCTGCATAACCTGAAGGATTACGGCTTCGCCGCCGACAACATCCGCTTCGACCTCGCCGCCGTGGTAAAGCGCTCGCGCGGGGTGGCCAAGCAGCTCTCGTTGGGCGTCGCGTACCTGATGAAGAAGCACAAGATCACGGTGATCGACGGTCTGGGCCGGCTGGCCGGCAAGGGCACGCTGGCGGTGGAGAAGGACGGCAAGCCGGTCGCCACGCTGAAGGCGCCGCACATCATCCTGGCCACCGGCGCGCGCGCCCGCCAGCTTCCGGGCATGGAGGCGGACGGCAAGCTGATCTGGTCGTACCGCGAGGCGATGGTGCCCGACGCCATGCCGAAATCGCTGCTGGTCATCGGTTCCGGCGCCATCGGCATCGAGTTCGCCAGCTTCTACCGCAACATGGGCGCCGAGGTGACCGTGGTGGAGGTGATGGACCGCGTGCTGCCGGTGGAGGATGCGGAGATTTCCGCCTTCGCCCGCACGGCGTTCGAGAAGCAGGGCATGAAAATCCTCACCTCGGCGGCGGTGAAGGGCGTGAAGAAGGCGGCCAACAGCGTCACCGTCACCGTCGAGGCCGGGGGCAAGAGCCAGGACATCACGGTGGATCGGGTCATCTCCGCCGTCGGCATCGTCGGCAACGTGGAGAATATCGGCCTGGAAGGCACCGGCGTGAAGGTGGACCGCACCCATGTGGTGATCGACGAATGGTGCCGCACCGGAGAGCCCGGCGTCTACGCCATCGGCGACCTCGCCGGCCCGCCCTGGCTGGCGCACAAGGCGATGCATGAGGGCGTGGTCTGCGTGGAAAAGATCGCCGGCGTCCCCGGCGTGCACCCGGTGGACTGGTCGAACATCCCCGGCTGCACCTATTGCCGCCCGCAGGTGGCCTCGGTCGGCATGACGGAGGCGCGGGCCAGGGAGGCGGGGCACGAGGTGCGGGTCGGCAAGTTCCCCTTCATCGGCAACGGCAAGGCGATCGCCATGGGCGAGCCGGAGGGCCTGGTGAAGACGGTGTTCGACGCCAAAACCGGCGAATTGCTGGGCGCGCACATGATTGGTGCCGAGGTGACCGAGCTGATCCAGGGCTACACCATCGCCCGCACGCTGGAGACCACCGAGGCCGAGCTGATGGCCACCGTCTTCCCGCACCCCACCATCAGCGAAACGATGCACGAAGCCGTGCTTGACGCCTACGGCCGCGCCCTCCACTTCTAGCGGAGGTCAGGTTCACATGGAGGCGGGGAGGCGGGGAGAAGCAGGCGAGCCGCGATCCTGATCCTGCTGCTCCCCGCCTCCCCGCCTCCATGTGACCTGCTCTTCCTTGCCTGCCCCGACACCGCGGGCGGCGCCGGAGCATAGGTTCATCAGCATGTCCACCCGCGTTGTCATCGACCACCGCACCGGCGGCGCCGCCGTTCTCCGCCATCCGGAAAAGGCGCACCGCCCGGACAATCCGATCCAGCGCAAGCCGGACTGGATCCGCGTGAAGGCGCCCAACCACCCCGTCTACCACGAGACGCGGGAACTGATGCGCGGCCACGGGCTGGTGACGGTCTGCGAGGAAGCCGCCTGCCCGAACATCGGCGAGTGCTGGTCCCAGCGCCACGCCACCATGATGATCATGGGCGACACCTGCACCCGCGCCTGCAGCTTCTGCAACGTGCGCACCGGGCATCCGGAACCGCTGGACGCCAGCGAGCCGGCGCGCGTCGCCGATGCGGTGGCCAAGCTCGGCCTGCGCCACGTGGTGGTCACCAGCGTGGACCGCGACGACCTGGACGATGGCGGGGCGGCGCATTTCGCCGCCGTCATCCGCGCCATCCGCGGCGCCGCGCCCGCCACCACCATCGAGGTGCTGACCCCCGACTTCCTGCGCAAGCCGGGCGGCATCGAGGTGGTGGCCCAGGCGCGGCCGGACGTGTTCAACCACAACCTGGAAACCGTGCCGCGCCTCTACCCCTCCATCCGCCCGGGGGCGCGCTACTACCAGTCGCTGCGCCTGCTCGACCGCGTCAAGCAGATCGACCCGACCATCTTCACCAAGTCCGGCCTGATGGTCGGCCTGGGCGAGGGCAGGGCGGAGATCATGCAGGTGATGGACGACCTGCGCATCGCCGACGTGGATTTCCTCACCATCGGCCAATACCTGCAACCCACGGTCAAGCACGCCGCGGTGGCCGAATTCGTCACCCCGGACGCCTTCGCCGACTATGCCGGTCTGGCCCGCGCCAAGGGGTTCCTGCTGGTCTCCGCCACCCCGCTCACCCGCAGCTCGTACCATGCGGACGCCGATTTCGCCCAGTTGCAGGCCGCCCGCGCCGCCCGGCTCGCCGCGGATTAGCGCATGCCGCGCCACAGCGAGACCAAGGCGATGCCCTACCGGCCGGACCAACTGTTCGACCTGGTCGCCGACGTGGCGCGCTACCCGGAGTTCCTGCCCTGGTGCGTGGCCGCGCGCATCCGCAGCCGGGCGGAGACGGAGCTGGTGGCTGATCTCACCATCGGCTTCGGCCCGTTCCGCGAGAGCTTCACCAGTCGCGTGCGCCTGGACCGCCCCGGGCGGATCGACGTGAGCTACGAGAACGGCCCGTTCCGCTACCTGCACAACCACTGGGAGTTCCTGCCCGACCCGGCCGGCTGCAAGGTGGCGTTCTTCGTGGATTTCGAGTTCCGCAGCCGGCTGCTCCAGGCCGCCATCGGCACGGTGTTCGGCGAGGCGGTGCGCCGCATGGTCAACGCCTTCATGCTGCGCGCCCGCGTGGTCTATGGTCCGCCGCGCCCCGGACCTCTCGCATCCGAGCGGCCGGTCGGCGCGTAATGCCGTCAGGAACCGGCGGCACCGAGACGCTTGATGCGCTGCTGGTCCGCGTGGCGGCGGGTGACCGCGCCGCGCTGCGCGCCGTCTATGGCAGGCAGTCCACCCGCCTGTTCGGAATCGCCATGGCCATCCTGCGTGACCGCACCGCCGCCGCCGATGTGATGCAGGACGCCTTCCTGCGGGTCTGGCAGCGCGCCGCCCAGTTCGACCCGGCGCGCGGCGACGCCCAGGTGTGGCTGTCCTCGATCGTGCGTTACGCGGCGCTGGACGTGGCGCGCACCCGCGGGCGGGAAATCCCCAGCGACGACCCCGATCTGGGTGACGCGCCGGTGGAGGCGGATGCGCTGGACCGCCTGTCCAGCGCCGAGGACAGCGCCCGGCTGCGCGACTGCCTGGGCAAGCTGGAGGCGAAGAACCGCGAGGGCATCGTGCTGGCCTTCGTGCACGGCCTCTCCCACCCCGAGATCGCCGCCCGCCTGGCAATGCCGCTGGGCACGGTGAAGTCCTGGATCCGCCGCGGCCTGCTGAGCCTGCGGGAGTGCCTTTCGTGAGCGGCCTGCCCGACGACCCCGCCGAGCGCGAGGCGCTGGCCGGCGAATACGTACTCGGCACGCTGGATGCCCGCATGGCCGCCCGCGTCGCCGCCGCGCTGCCGGGGGATGCCGCCCTGCGCGCCGCGGTGGCCGCCTGGGAGCAGCGCCTGGCCCCGCTGACCGCGCTCGCCCCGCCCGAGGCGCCGCCGCCCGATCTGTGGGACCGTATCGACGCCGCCATCGCCCCCCCGGCGCCCCGCGCCGCCATCGCCTCTCCGGCGCCCCGCGCCGCCATCGCCTCTCCGGCGCCCCGCCGGGGCTGGCTGTCCAGCCTGGGGCTGTGGCGCATCTGGGCGGTGGGCGCCACCCTGGCCGCCGCCGCCTTCGCCGGGCTCGCCGTGCTGCCCCGCGCGCCGGCCCCGCGTTACATGGCGGTTCTGGTCACCGACCAGAGCCAGCCCGCCTGGGCCGCCGAGGTGATGCCCAACGGTGGCCTGCACCTCGCGGCGATGACCTCGGTCGCCGGCAACCGCCCGCAAACCCCGCAGGGCCGACGGATGCAGCTCTGGGGCCTGCCCCCGGGCGCCAAGACCCCCACCAGCCTTGGCCTCCTGCCCGTCCAGGGCGGCCAGATGACCATCCGCGCCCCCTCGGTCCGCCCGGTGAAGGACATGCTGATCATGATCAGCGTCGAACCCCCCGGCGGTTCGCCGACCGGCCAGCCCACCGGGCCGGTGGTGTTCTTCGGCCGGCTGACCGCTGCGGGCGAGAGCTGAGGGCGGCCGAGCGCTGAAGCGCGCGGCACAGGCGGCGGCGCCCGGCCTTGCGTATTTCGGTCTACCCGCCCAGCAGACCGGGCCATTGGCTTGCCGCCGCCCCCAGCACCAGCGCGACGCCGAGCCCGGCCAGCACGTCGTCGGCCATCACGCCGAACGGACCGTGTTGCCGGTCCGCCCAGCCGATCGGGCCGGGCTTGGTGATGTCCAGCAGCCGGAACAGCGCGAAGGCGGCCAGCAGCCCGGCCGGCGAGGGGTGCGCCAGCGGCAGCAGCGCGATCCACTGGCCGGCGAACTCGTCGATCACCACCCAGCCCGGGTCGTCCCCCGCCTCCGCCGCGCCCACCGCCCACCAGCCGACGCCGCAGGCCAGCACGCAGGCCACCGGCAGCGCCCAGGGCGAGAGCGCCGCCAGCCCGGCGCCCAGCGCCAGCGCCGCCAGCGAGCCCACCGTGCCGGGTGCGGCCGGCGCGAAGCCGCTGCCCAGCCCGCTGGCGATGGCGCGCGCGAGCCCCTTCATGCCGCCGCCAGGAAGGCATCGACCGCCACCATGGCCGCCGGCTCGGCCAGGGTCGGCGCGTGGCCGACCCCCGGCAGCGCACACAGCGCCAGATCCGGCCGAAGCACGCGCATGCGGTCCACGGTCGCGCCCAGCAGCACGGTGGAGCGCAGCCCGTGCAGCAGCAGCAGCGGCACCCCGGCCAGCGCCCCGAACAGCGGCCACAGGTCGCGCACCGGCGGCGCCAGCAGGCCCGCGATGCGGGTGTCCCACAGCGGATGCCAGCGCCCATCCGCGCCGGGGGCGTAAGTGAGGGCGGCGAAACGCTGCCACTCCGCCTCGGTCTGCAGCGACAGGTCGGGCAGCCGGGCGCGCAGACGCGCCGCCGCCGCCGGCAGGTCCGGCAATGCGGGGTCGTCGGCGATGAAGCCGTGCAGGAAGGCCGCCCCGGCCGCGCCGATCTCCGGCCCGATATCGTTCAGCACCACCCCGGCCAGCAGGCCCGGCCGCGCGGCGGCGATGCCCATCGCCAGCAGCCCGCCGAAGCTGGTGCCCACCACCACGGCGCGATGCAGATGCAGCGCCGCGCACAGGTCCAGCACGTCGCGCAGGCAGGCTTCCGGCCCGTAGCGCGCTGAGTCGCGCGCCCGGCCGGAGCCGCCGCGACCGGCGTAATCCAGGCTCACCACCCGTCGCCCGGCGTACCGCGCGGCCATATCCGCGAAATCGCCGCCGGTGCGCACCAGCCCCGGCAGGCACAGCAGCGGCACGCCGCCGCCCGGCCACTCATGCACCAGCAGCGCCAGCCCGTCCCAGGCCGACAGCGTGCGGGTCAGCGCACCCATTGCGCCAGCAGATAGGCCGGCGGCGGCCCCTTGGCCTGTCTGGCGGCATAGATCACGGCATTCTCGGTCACCCGCTGCACGTAGTTGCGGGTCTCGGAGAACGGGATCAGCTCCAGCCAGTCGATCATGGCGACCGTCCCGCCGTCGCAGGGGTTGCCGTTCTCGGCCAGCCATTGCTGCACCCGCCCCGGCCCGGCGTTGTAGGCGGCGATGGCCAGCGGCGTGCAGCCGTTGAAGCGGTCCAGCATGGCGCGCAGGTAATACGCTCCCAGGCGGATATTATAGGCGGGATCGACCAGCAGCGCCGGAATCGAGACGGGCACCCCCAGCTTGCGCGCCACCATCGTCGCGGTCGGCGGCATCAACTGCATCAGGCCGCGCGCGCCGGAGGGGCTTACCACCGCGGTGTCGAAGCTGCTCTCCTGGCGGATCAGCCCCAGCACCAGCGCCGGGTCCAGCCCGTCATCGGCGGGCACCGACACGGGCGCCGGCCAGCCGCTGTCCGGCAGGATCAGCCCGTCGGCGCCGGCTCGGCGGGCGATGAACACGGCGGTCTGCGGCAGCCCCAGCCCGGCCGCCAGCCGGGCCGAAAGCGCGCGGTCGGCCGGGTCGGGCGCCACATGCTCCAGCCGCAGCAGGAAGGCCTGCGCCCGGCGCGGCTCGCCCCAGCCGGCCAGCAGGGCGGCGGCGCGCGCCAGTTCGCGCCCGGCGAAATCCAGCGCCTCGGCCGGACTCGCCTCGGGGTCGCGCAGCGCGTCGATACGCCGTGCCAGCCCGGCCGGCCCCTCGCCAAGGGCCAGGATCGCCAACTGGCCATAGAAGGTGTTGGGGCGGGCGGCGGCGCGCAGGTATTCGGCCCGCGCCGCCGCCGGGTCGGCGCTGGCGCGGGCCAGCCAGTAATGCCCGCGCGCCAGGGTGATGACCGAGTGCGAGCCATCCATCAGGGCGCGGAAATGCCGGGCGGCGGCGGTGGGGTCGTGCAGCATGCGCAGCGCGATGAAACCGGCCAGGAACTCCGCGTCCAGCCGCGCCTCGCCCTCGGTCTGCGCGTGGCCGTCGACCAGGGCGTAGGCGCCGGTGGCGTTGCCGGATTGCAGCAGCCGGCGGGCCAGGATGTTGCGCTCGGCCCAGAAGGCGGCGCGCCGGTCGGCGGGCACGGCCCGTTCGGCGGCGTTGCCCGGGCCGGTCCACACCGCCAGTGCCGCGTCGTCCTGGCCGGCGCGGCGCAGCCAGCTCGCGTGCTCAAGCACCAGCATCGGGTCGGCCTGCCGCGCCGCCGGCACCGCCGCCAGCAGCGCCGCGGCATCCGGCGAGTCGCGGCGCAGCGCCAGCCGCGCCTCGGCCACCTGCCGGTCCACCCCTTGCAGGCGGGCGGCCTGGCGGGCGGCGGCGGCCTGGTCCGTCCGGGCCAGCGCGTCGAACCGGCGTTGCTCGTCCTCTGGGCGCAGCGCGCCGGCCCAGCGCTGCAGGAACGTCGTCTCCCACGCCACGCCGCCATCGCCGGCCACCCAGGCGGCGCGGGCCGCCGCCGTGGCGTCGGCGGCCGCGCCGATGGCCGCCTCGGCCTCGGCGCAGCGTTGCACGGCGGCGGCCAATGCCGGCGGCTGGGCGCGGCACAGCGCGGCGGCGGCGGCATCGTCGGTCTCGGCGGCCAGCGCCTCGTCGCGGCGGCGCGCCAGCACGGCCTGGAACGGCCAGTCGGCGCTGCTGTGCATGAAGGCGGCGATCTCCGCCGCCCCGGCGGCGTGCGGCGCCAGCAGGCGGTAGAAGGTGACCAGCTTGCGCGCCACCGGGTCGGCATAGCGCGCCGCCGCGGCATCGGCCTCCGCCCAGCGGTCCGCCCGGACCAGCGCCATCACGTCCGGCGCGGTCCTCACGGGAAGCCCCTGGGCCCATGCCGGCGCGGCCAGCGCCGCCAGCAGCACAACCAGACTCGGCAGGCAAATGCGCATGTGCATCCCGCCAATGTAGCGAGCCCGGCCTTGCAGCGCATCCCCCGGCGTCCTAGCTTGCCGCCATTGTCATCAATGCCCGCGCCAGCGGGCCGGCGCGCCGCCAGCCGCGCCGCATCGCCCAACCGGAGGAAGCGCCATGTTCAAAGGGTCTCTCGTCGCCCTGATCACGCCGATGCGCGCCGATGGATCGCTGGACGAGAAAGCCTGCGCGAATTTCGTGGACTGGCAGATCAAGCACGGCACCCATGGCGTGGTGCCGGTGGGCACCACCGGCGAATCCCCCACGCTGAGCCATGCCGAGCATCGCCGCGTGGTGGAGATCGCCATCGAGGTGGCCAAGGGCCGCGTGCCGGTGATCGCCGGCGCCGGCTCCAACAGCACCGCCGAGGCCATCGAGCTGACCCGCCACGCCAGGCAGGCCGGCGCGGACGCCGCCCTGGTGGTGACGCCGTACTACAACAAGCCGACGCAGGAGGGCATGTTCCTGCACTTCTCGGCGATCGCCGATGCCGTCGATATCCCCATCATCATCTACAACATCCCCCCGCGCAGCGTGATCGACATGAGCGTGGAGACGATGGCCCGGCTGGCGAAGCACCCCAACATCATCGGGGTGAAGGACGCCACCGCCAACCTGGCCCGCCCGCTGCACACCCGCGCCGCCTGCGGCGAGGCGTTCTGCCAGTTGTCCGGCGAGGACCACACCGCGCTGGCGTTCAACGCCGCCGGCGGCGTCGGCTGCATCAGCGTCACCGGCAACGTGGCGCCGGCCCTGTGCAGCGCCATGCAGACCGCCTGGGCCGAGGGCCGGCTGGCCGAGGCGATGGCCATCCAGAACCGCCTGCTGCCGCTGCACGACGCGCTGTTCAGCGAGACCAGCCCGGGCCCGGTGAAATACGCCGCCTCCCTGCTCGGCCACGGCGCCGACCATTGCCGCCTGCCGCTCGCCCCGGTCGCCGAGGCCACCCGCGCCCGCGTGCGCGCCGCCATGACCAGCGCCGGCCTGCTGAACTGAAGGACGCCATGGCCGCCGACAAGCAGAAGGGCAAGTCCGGACTGATCAGCCATGGCGTGGCCGCGCAGAACCGCAAGGCCCGCTACGACTACACCATCAAGGACACCGTCGAGGCCGGGCTGGTGCTGCGTGGCCCGGAGGTGAAAAGCCTGCGCATGGGCCGCGCCACCCTGTCCGAAGCCTGGGCCGGCGAGCGCGACGGCGAACTGTACCTGTTCAACGCCTATATCCCGGAATACCAGGCCGGCGTGCTCAGCCGCTTCGAGCCGCGCGCCCCCCGCAAGCTGCTGGTCAAGCGCAAGGAGCGCACCCGCCTGCTGGGTGCGGTGGCGCGCGATGGCCAGACGCTGGTGCCGCTGGACATCCACTTCAACGAGCGCGGCCTCGCCAAGGTGCAACTCGCTTTGGCCGAGGGCCGCAACAAGGCCGACAAGCGCCACGCCATCGCCGACCGCGACTGGCAGCGCGACAAGGCCCGGCTGATGCGCGACCGCGGCTGACCCGCCGGGGGCCGACACAATCGCGAGAACGGCTGAAATTCCGCCCGAATTGGCGCAGAATTTCCCGGAATACCCGCCTTAATCGCGGCATTTCGGGGAGAAATCCGATGAATCGACGCCAGGCCTTGCTGTCGCTGCTGCTGCTGGGGACAGGGATCGGCGCGGCCGCCGCGCAGCCGCCGCCCCCGCCGTTGCGCTATCCGCCGCCGCCGGAACCGCGCCATGAGCGGGTGCCGCCGCCGCGCCGCGGCCATTACTGGCAGCCGGGCCATTGGCAATGGACCGGCCGCACCTATGGCTGGGTCGGCGGCCGCTGGATCGCCGGCCCGGTCCGGCACGGCCGCTACGTGCCCGGCCGCTGGGACTGGGCGCCCCGGATGCACCGCTGGGCCTGGCGCCCCGCCCACTGGGAGTAGGGGCGGGGGCCTGTAACGCCCGGCCGCCTTGCTTGTCCTCCGGCGCGATGCTCCCATCTGAGCATCGAGCCCGGAGGCACGCATGACCGACGACCCAAACCCCGCGCCCAACGCCAAGCTCGTCGCCACCAAGGAGAAATGGGCCCGCGACGGCCGCCTGCTGACCGGCCACGCCGCCGATCCGGCGCGCGACCGGCTGCCGCCCGGCCAGACGCTGGTACGCGACTGGCCGGTGCTCGACCTCGGCAGCCAGCCAGAGGTCACGCCGCAGCGCTTTCGCCTGGATATCGACGGCGCGGTGCGCCGGCCGCTTTCGCTCGGCCTCGACGCGTTCATGGCGCTGCCGCAGCAGGACAGTGTGTCAGACATGCACTGCGTCACCCAATGGTCGCGCTACGACAATCGCTGGCGCGGCGTCGCCGCCAGCGCGCTGCTGGCGATGGTGGAGCCGCTCTCCTCCGCCCGCCACGTGATCTTCCATTCGCATGACGGCTACACCACCAATGTGCGGCTGGACCAGTTCGACCAGCCCGACGCCTTGCTGGTGCATCAATGGGACGGCAAACCGATCGACCGCCGCCATGGCGGGCCGGTGCGGGTGCTGATCCCGCGGCTCTATCTGTGGAAATCCGCCAAATGGATCCGCCGCATCGAACTCTCGGACCGCGACAAGCCCGGTTTCTGGGAGGTTCGCGGCTACCACAACAACGCCGATCCCTGGCAGGAGGAGCGGTATGGCTGATGCCATGCGGCGAGCCGGGCAGGTTGTGAGTTTGCCCGCTTAGCCCAGGCCCGCTTAGCCCAGGCCCGCTTAGCCCAGGCCCGCTTAGCCCAGGCTGGCGAGGCGCTGCCGCAGGTCGAGCATCACCGCCTCGAACATCTCGGGGGTCAGCCGGCCGGTGTTCGTGTTGTAGCGCGACACATGGTACGAGTTGGCCAGGATCAGCCCGTCCGGCAGCTCGTGCAGCGCGCCGTGGCGGAAGCGGATGCGCGAGGGCGGGATGCCGCAGGCCTTCAGCACCGCCGCATGCGCCAGCACCCCCAGCGCCAGCACGGCGCGCAGATTGGCCAGCCCTTGCAACTCGCCGATCAGGAAGCGGTTGCAGTTGCTCACCTCTCGCGGTTCCGGCAGGTTGGCCGGCGGCACGCAGCGCACCGCGTTGGTGATGCGGGTGTCGTGCAGGGTCAGGCCGTCATCCGGCTCGGCCAGATACGTGCCCTCCGCCATGCCGAAGCGCAGCAGCGTCTGGTAGAGCAGCATCCCGGCATGGTCGCCGGTGAACGGCCGCCCGGTGCGGTTGGCCCCCTTCACCCCCGGCGCCATCCCCACCACCAGCAGCCGCGCGTCGGCCGGCCCGAAGCTGGGGACGGGGGCGTTGAACCAGGCCGGGTTCGCCGCCTGGTTCTGGGTGCGATAGGCCACCAGGCGCGGGCACAGGGCGCAGTCATGCGCCGGCGCCGCGATCGTGGCCGCCTCGGGGGTGGCCGCCTCGGGAGCGAGGAGGGTGGGGGAAGGGCTCATCATGGCCGACAACCTGCGGGGAACCGGTGCAGATTTCCTTAAGCCTGGTCGTTCGGCTCGGCATAGGGCTCGGCCGGCGTCTGGCGCACCGGCGGGCGGGCGGGGCGCGGCTCCATCTGCCGGCGGGTGAATTCGGGGGCGATATCGGCCAGTTCCAGGAACTGGTCGGCCTGGCGGCGCAACTCGTCGGCCACCATCGGCGGCGAGGTGCGGATGGACGACACCACCGAGACCCGCACGCCGCGCCGCTGCACCGCCTCCACCAGCCGGCGGAAATCCGAGTCGCCGCTGAACAGCACCGCGTGGTCGATCTTGTCGGCCAGTTCCAGCATGTCGATCGCCAGCTCGATATCCATGTTGCCCTTGACCCGCCGGCGGCCGGTGGCGTCGGTGAACTCCTTCGCCGGCTTGGTCACCAGGGTGTAGCCGTTATAGGCCAGCCAGTCCGTCAGCGGCTTCAGCGGCGAGTATTCCTCGGTCTCCAACACGGCAGAGTAGTAATATGCCCGGATGACATGTGCCTTTTTGCGGAAGAAATCCAGCAGGTTACGATAATCGACGTCGAATCCGAGATTTCGCGACGCGGAATAAAGATTTGCACCGTCAATGAAGAGCGCGACCCGCTCGTTGGGAAGAAAATGCATTGCAGGAACCTTTCCGGGCTGTGATGGGCAGGCGCTTCGGGTAAACACTCGCCCCCGAATGCGTCGGTTTCGTGAGATTCGTGACTTGCTGCCGAAACGCCCGGCAGTCAAGCGGATGTCACTTTTGCGACATGAAATACTTCGTAGCATGGCGCCCTCCGTCAAGGTCCGGCGCCGATGGGAGTGCCATGACCGCGATCCTGATCGCCCTGGGGGCCAACCTGTCCGGTCCGCAGGGCCAGCCGCCGCTGGCCACCTGCCGCGCCGCCGTGGAGGCGCTGCGTGGGCTGCCCGGGCTGAGGCTGCAGGCGGTGTCGGGCTGGTACGAATCGGCGCCGATGCCGCCCTCCGGCCAGCCGCCCTATATCAATGGCGTGGTGCGGCTGGAGGGGGCGGCCGACCCCGCCGCCCTGCTGGCCCGGCTGCACGCCATCGAGGCGGCCGGCGGGCGCCGCCGCGGGGCCGCCAACGCGGCGCGCACGCTGGACCTGGACATCATCGCCATTGGTGGCATGGTGCGTGCCGCGCCCGACCCGGTGCTGCCGCACCCGCGCGCGCATGAGCGGGCCTTCGTGCTGGCGCCGCTCGCCGAGGTGGCGCCCGGCTGGGTGCATCCGGTGCTCGGCCGGCCGGTGGAGGCGCTGCTGGCGGCCCTGCCGCCCCAGGGCCTGCGGCGGCTGTAGCGGCACAATGCGCGCCCGGCCTTGCGCCGGCCGGCGCTTGCGCCTACATAACCCGTTCACCCGATCCTTGCGAACCGGAGGTTGAGCGCATGGCGCGCGTCACCGTTGAAGATTGCGTCGAAAAGATCCCGAACCGCTTCGAGCTGGTTCTGCTGGCGGCCCAGCGCGCCCGCAACCTCAGCCGCGGGGAGGAGCTGACCGTCGACCGCGACGACGACAAGAACCCGGTCGTGGCCCTGCGCGAGATCGCCGAGGAAACCATCCCGCTGGAGCGGCTGGAGCAGGACTTGATCAAGTCCCTGTCCCGCGCCCCCGAGCCGGAGCCGGCCGACGAGGAGGTCCTCGACCTCATCCCGACCGACCAGAACATCTTCGGCCTGCAGGACGTCGCCGCCGAGGAGGAGTCGATGGCCCTGCCGGTCGAGAACGAGGACATCGCGCCCGACGACCTGGAAGCCGCCATCGAGGCGGAGCTGGGCGGGCGCCGGCGCTGAACCACGTGGCCCGCACGGATCGCATCGCTGATCCGCGCATTCGGGGCTAAGGCCCCGTGGCCGGCCTGTTGTGACTAGCGGCGTTCCCGCGCCCCGCAAGGCGGCGGCGCCGCGCCTGCCGGACGGGCGCGCCGCCTCCGCCGCGGGGGTGGCGCCTCCGCCGCCGGCCCCGCCGCCCGGCGTCCAGCCGCTGCTGGACATGGTGCGCGCCTACGACCCCGATGCCGACACCGCCATGATCGCCGATGCCTTCGTGCTGGCCGCCCAGGCCCACGAGGGCCAGCAGCGCGACAACGGCGACCCCTACATCACCCATCCGCTGGCCGTCGCCGAGATCCTGGCCGGCTACCGGCTGGATGCCGGCTCGATCGCCACCGCCCTGCTGCACGACGTGATCGAGGATACCGGGGTCACCCGCGAGCAGCTTGCCCGCCGCTTCGGCGCCGACGTGGCCGCCCTGGTGGACGGCGTCACCAAACTGACCCGGCTGGAACTGCAATCGGACCGCAACAAGCAGGCCGAGAACTTCCGCAAGCTGGTGCTGGCGCTGTCCAAGGACATCCGCGTCCTGCTGGTCAAGCTGGCCGACCGGCTGCACAACATGCGCACGCTGCATTACGTGGAGAAGCCGGAGCGGCGGCTGCGCATCGCCCGCGAGACCATGGACATCTACGCGCCCCTGGCCGAGCGCATCGGCATGGACGCGGTGAAGACCGAGCTGCAAACCCTGGCCTTCGCGCAGATCGAGCCGGACGCCTTCGCCACCATCCAGGCCCGCCTCAACTACCTGCGCGGCCAGGGGGCGGACATCATCGAGGAGGTGCGCGCCGAGCTGGCCCATGTCTGCACCGAGCATGGCGTGGAGGCGGTGGAGGTGACCGGGCGGGAGAAATCGCCCTACTCCATCTGGGAGAAGATGCAGCACCGCAATGTGCAGTTCGAGCAGCTCTCCGACATCATGGCCTTCCGCATCGTCGTCCCCACCCGAGAGGCGTGCTATGCGGCGCTGGGCGCGGTGCACGCCGCCTATCCGGTGATCGCCGGGCGCTTCAAGGACTACATCTCCACCCCCAAGGCCAACGGCTACCAGAGCCTGCACACCGGGGTCACGCTGCGCGAGCCGCGCAACCAGAAGATCGAGGTGCAGATCCGCACCCCGGAGATGCACGCCGTCGCCGAGAACGGCGTGGCCGCCCATTGGCTGTACAAGCAGCACGATGCCGCCGCGGCGCAGGGCTATCGCTGGGTGCAGGATCTGCTGGAGATCCTGGAGAACTCCACGCCGGACGAGTTCCTGGAGAACACCAAGCTCGCGCTCTACCAGGATCAGGTGTTCTGCTTCACGCCGAAGGGCCAGCTCATCCAGCTCCCGCGCGGCGCCACCCCGGTCGATTTCGCCTATGCCGTGCACAGCCAGGTCGGCGACACCACCGTCGGCGCCAAGGTGAACGGCCGCCTGGTGCCGCTGCGCCACGAACTGCAGAACGGCGACCAGGTGGAGATCATGACGGCGCGCGGCAATACGCCGAGCCCGCAATGGGAACGCTTCGTCGTCACCGGCAAGGCGCGCGCGCGCATCCGCCGCTTCGTGCAGCAGCAGCAGCGCCAGCATTACCGCGACGCCGGCCGCGCGGCCCTGGCCAAGGCGTTCCGCGCCGAGGGGCTGGACGGCTCGGAGAAAGTGCTGGACGCCGCGCTGAAGCCGCTGAAACAGGCGAGCCTGGACGATCTCTACGTGGCGGTCGGCAATGGCAATATCGGCGCGCGGGACGTGGTGACGGCGGTCTACCCCGAATTGCGGCCGATTCCGCGCGCGCTGCCGATGCTGCCCGGCCGCGCGCCCAGCCGCCCGGCCGGCGGCAGCGCCTTCGGCATGCCGATCAGCGGCCTGGTGCCCGGCATGGCTATCCATTACGCCGGCTGCTGCCACCCGCTGCCGGGCGACAAGATCACCGGCATCGTCGCCACCGGCAAGGGCGTGACCATCCACACCAAGGACTGCGCCACGCTGGAAAGCTTCGCCGCCACCCCGGAACGCTTCATCGACGTGGACTGGGAGCCGTCCGCCTTCGACGCGCCGAAAGGCCGGGGCGAGGGCCATACCGGCCGGGTCAGCATCACCGTGGACCACGACCCGGCGGCGATGGCCAGCGTCGCCAACGCCATCTCCAAGCAGGGCGGCGACGTGGTGAACCTGCGCATCGTCAACCGCCAGAGCGATTTCTGCGAGATGCTGGTGGATGTGGAGGTGCGCGACCTGCGCCAGCTCGTCAACGTCATCGCCAGCCTGCGCGCCGCCCGCTTCGTGCACCAGGTGGAGCGGGCGCGCGGGTGAGGCGGCGGTGATCCTCGGCCTGGGCAGCGACATCTGCGACATCCGCCGGGTGGAACGCACGCTGGAGCGGTTCGGCGCCCGCTTCATCGAGCGCGTGTTCACCGAGACCGAGCAGCGCAAGGCCGAGCGCCGCAACGGCCGCAACCGCGCCGGCACCTACGCCAAGCGCTTCGCCGCCAAGGAGGCCTGCGCCAAGGCGCTCGGCACCGGCTTCAACCGCGGCGTGTTCATGTCCGACCTCGGCGTGGTCAACCTGCCGGGCGGCCAGCCCACGCTGCGCCTCACCGGCGGCGCGGCGTTGCGGCTGGCGCAGCTCATGCCGCCGGGGATGCGGGCGCGGATCGACCTCAGCATGACCGACGAATATCCGTATGCGTATGCGCAGGTGATCATCTCGGCCGTGCCGGAGCAGGCGGAATGACCGCCGCCACCACCGGCGATTGCTTGACATGAGTGGGGGCGGTGGGCTTCATCCCGGCCTACCTCCGATCGGAGCCGGTATTATCATGGCGCACCCCCTGCATGGCTAAGCGGTCCTCCTCGTCCGGCCTCGTCGAGAACATCAAGACCATCTTCTATGCCGGGCTGATCGCCGTCGGTATCAGAACGGTGGCCTTCGAACCGTTCAACATCCCCTCCGGCTCGATGATCCCCACATTGCTGGTGGGCGATTACCTGTTCGTGTCGAAATACAGCTACGGCTATTCGCGCTTCTCGCTGCCGCTCTCGCCGCCGCTGTTCACCGGCCGGATCTTCGGCAGCCTGCCGGCGCGCGGCGATGTCGCCGTGTTCAAGCTGCCGCGCGACAACTCCACCGACTACATCAAGCGTATCGTCGGCCTGCCCGGCGACCGCATCCAGATGAAGGGCGGGCAGCTCTACATCAACGGCAAGGAAGTCCCCCGCCGCGCCGCCGGCGAATACACCGCCGAGGGCGACGGCCCGGCCATGCGCCTCAAGCGCTACATCGAGTCGCTGCCCGGCACGCCGGACCACCCCGCCGGCAAGCAGCATTTCATCCTTAAGGCCGACGACAACCAGCCGCTGGACAACACCCAGGAATATAAAATCCCGGACGGCTACGTGTTCGCCATGGGCGACAACCGCGACAACAGCCTGGACAGCCGGGTGCTGAACGCGGTCGGCTTCATCCCGCTGGAGAATCTGGTCGGCCGCGCCGAATTCATCTTCTTCTCGGTCAACGCCACCGCGCCGTGGTGGGAGGTCTGGGAATGGCCGTTCGAAATCCGCTGGGGCCGGCTGTTCTCGGGGATCAACTGATCGCCCCCCAGCTTGCCACGCAGCCCGCCACGCAACCAGGCAGCGCGGTCGCTGCGCGCCCGCCATTCGCCGCCGCCGAGGCGCTGCTGGGCCACGGCTTCGCCCGGCCCGAATTGCTGCGCGAGGCGCTGACCCACCGCTCGGCGGCGCATGCCCAAGGCGGCTTCAAGGGGAAGGGCGCCAAGACCGGCGCCTCCAACGAAAGGCTGGAATTCGTCGGCGACCGCGTGCTCGGCCTGCTGATGGCCGAATGGCTGGCCGAACGCTTCCCGCGCGAGCAGGAGGGCGAGCTGGGCCGCCGGCTGGCGCTGCTGGTCTCCCAGCCGGTGCTGGCCGAGATCGCCGAGGCGGCGGGCCTGCCGGCGGTGCTTTCGGTCGCGCCCGGCGAGTCGCGCGCGGGCGTGCGCCGGCGCGCCACCGTGCTGTCGGACGCGATGGAGGCGGCGATCGGCGCGCTCTACCTCGATGGCGGCCTCGATCCGGCCCGCCGCTTCGTCCGCCGCGCCTGGGCGCCGGCGATGGAAGGGCAGGCCGAGCCGCCGAAGGACGCCAAGACCGCGTTGCAGGAATGGGCGCAGGGCAGGGGGCACGACCTGCCGGAATACCGCGTGGTCTCCCGCGACGGCCCGCCGCATGCCCCGGTGTTCACCATCGCCGTCACCATCGCCGGCATCACCGGAACCGGCACAGCCGGCAACAAGCGCGCGGCCGAACAGGACGCCGCACAGGATCTGCTGGGAAAGCTCAAACCATGACCCGCTGCGGCTTCGTCGCCATCGTCGGCGCCCCCAACGCAGGAAAATCCACCCTGCTGAACCGCCTCACCGGCGCCAAGCTGTCGATCGTCTCGCCCAAGGCGCAAACCACCCGCTTCCGCGTGCTCGGCATCCTGATGCGCGGCGAGAGCCAGATCCTGCTGGTCGATACCCCCGGCATCTTCAAGCCGAAGCGCCGGCTGGACCGCGCCATGGTCCGCGCCGCCTGGATCGGCGCCGAGGACGCCGACCTGGTGCTGCTGCTGGTCGATGCCAAGACCGGCGCCACCGAGCCGGTGCGCGAGATCGCCGCCAGCCTGGGCGCGCGCGGCGGCAAGGCGTGGTTGATCCTGAACAAGACCGACCTGGTGCCGCCCGCCCGCCTGCTGCCGCTCACCGCCGAGCTCAACGCGCTGGCGACGTTCGAGCACACCTACATGGTCAGCGCCGCCCACGGCGACGGCCTGGACGAACTGCTGGACGCGCTGGCCGCCGCCGTGCGCGAGGGCCCGCACCTCTACCCTGAGGACGACCTCACCGACCTGCCGGACCGCCTGTTGGCCGCCGAGATCGTGCGCGAGCAGATCTTCATGCAAACCCATGAGGAGGTGCCCTACGCCGCCACCGTTGAGACCGAGAGCTTCCAGGAGCGCAAGGACGGCTCGGTGCGCATCGAGGTGACCATCTACGTCTCCCGCGCCAGCCACAAGGCGATCCTGATCGGCGCCGGCGGCGCCCGCATCAAGGAGATTGGCGCCCGTGCCCGCGCCCAGCTCGGCGACCTGCTGGAACGCCGGGTGCACCTGTTCCTCAATGTGAAGGAGCGGGCAGGGTGGGATGAGGAAGGCGCCAGGCTGCGCGCGATCGGGCTGGACACCTCCGAGGAATAGGGAAGAAGCGGTTCTTTTTGAAAAAAAGAACCAAAAAGCGTTCGTTCGCCCAGGAATCCCACCGGCAGGACTCCAGCGGATAAGGTTTTTTTGCTTCTTTTTGTTCACAAAAAGAAGGTCTTCCCTTCCTTCGTGAGCACCCCCATGCAAGACCCCGACTGGCTCATCTGGGCCCGCGAGATCCAGGCGATCGCCCAGACCGGCCTCGCCTTCGAGCCGCACCACTACGACCGCGAGCGCTACGAGGCGCTGCGCAGCCTGGCCGCCCGCATGATCGCCGCCGGCGGCTCGGCCGAGGCCGCCACGCTGGAGCGCCTGTTCGCCGCCGAATCCGGCTACGCCACCCCCAAGGTCGATGTCCGCGGCGCCGCCTTCCGCGACGGCCGCATCCTGCTGGTGCGCGAGGTAGCCGACCACCACCGCTGGACCCTGCCCGGCGGCTGGGCGGACGTGAACCTCACCCCCGCCGAGAACGTCGCCAAGGAGATGCGCGAGGAGACCGGCTTCCTGGTCCGCCCCACCAGGCTGGTCGCCGTGCTGGACCGCACCCGCCAGGGCCACACCCCGGCGCCGTTTCACGCCTACAAGCTGTTATTCCTCTGCGAGATCACCGGCGGCGCCGCCGCCCCCTCGGCCGAGACCAGCGAGGTCGCCTTCTTCGCCGAGAGCGAATTGCCGGACGACATCTCGTACGACCGCGTCACCCACGCGCAACTGCACCGCATGTTCGCCCACGCCGCCGACCCGTCGCTGCCAACCATATTCGACTGAGACGAACCCGCACCCACCGGACAAGGCTTCCTTGCTGCTTTCCTTCCGAAGCAGGAAGGCCCGTCCCTACCTCCCGCCGATCTCCCGCAGATCAAACGGCGTTGTTTGATAAATCTGGTTGATCCAGTTCCCGAACAGCAGGTGCGCATGGCTGCGCCAGCGATTCTCCGGCGGCCGGCTCGGGTCGTCATGCGGGAAGTAGTTGCGCGGCAGCGCGATCGGCGTCCCCGCCGTCCGGTCGCGGAAATACTCCTCCGCCAGCGAGTTCGAGTCGTATTCCACATGGTTGAACATATGCAGCGCCCGGTGCGCCGGGTCGTCCAGCAGGCATAGCCCGGTCTCGTCGGACTCCATCAGCACGCTCATCCCGCTCGCCGCCGGGATATCCGCCCGCCGCATTTCCGTCCAGCGCGACACCGGGATCGAGAAATCGTCCGAGAACCCGCGCAGATACGGCGAGGCCGGCGCCAGGTTGCGGTGTCGGAACACCCCGAACGCCTTGTGCTCCAACAGGTATTTCGGCATCCCGTGAAAATGGTGCACCGCCGCCTGCGCCCCCCAGCACACCGTCAGCGTCAGATGCACATGCGTCTGCGTCCAGTCGAAGATCCGGCGCAGCTCGTCCCAGTAGGTCACCTGCTCGAACGCCATCGTCTCCACCGGCGCTCCGGTCACGATGAACCCGTCGAAGCGTTCCTGCCTGATGTCCTCCCAGTCGCGGTAGAACGAGATCATGTGCTCGCTCGGCGTGTTGCGCGCCACGTGATTGGTCATCTTCACCAGCGTCAGTTCCACCTGCAGCGGCGTCGCGCCCAGCAGGCGCGCCATCTGCGTCTCGGTGCCCATCTTGTTCGGCATCAGGTTCAGCAGCCCGATCCGCAGCGGCCTGATGTCCTGGCGCACCGCGTCGGCCTCGCGCATCACCATCACGCCTTCGTTTGCCAGCGTGGCGCGGGCCGGCAGGTCGTCGGGGATCTTGATCGGCATGGCCAGTCTCCGGATCGTCATATGCGAGGAGGGGGGCGAGGAGCGGGGGCGAGGAGGGGGGCGCAAGACAAACGGAACCGCGCCCGCCGCACAACCCCGCTTTCCACCATCCTGGCGCGCGCCTAGAACCCATCCATGGAGTGGGAAGCCCCCGGCATCGTGCTCAGCGTCCGCCCCTACGGCGAGGCCGACGCCATCGCCGCGGTCATGACCGAGGCGCACGGCGCCCATCGCGGCCTGGCGCGCGGCGCCCAGTCGCGCGGCCGCGCCGCCCTCTGGCAGCCCGGCAACCTGGTCCAGGCCCGCTGGGTCGGCCGCCTGTCCGAGCAGCTCGGCGCCTTCTCCGCCGAGCTCATCCACCCCGCCGCCGCCCTGGTGCTGGACGACGCCCTGGCGCTCGCCATGCTCACCGCCGTCTGCGCCACCGCCGAGTCCGCCCTGCCCGAGCGCGAGCCGCACCCGCGCGTGTTCGACGGCCTGCTGCACCTGCTCGCCCGCCTGCCGCAGGGCGCCGCCCAGCTCTCCGCCCTGATCCGCTGGGAGGCCGACCTGCTGTCCGACCTTGGCTACGGCCTCGACCTCGCCAGTTGCGCCGCCACCGGCGCCACCACGGGCCTCGCCTATGTCTCGCCCAAATCCGGCCGCGCCGTCAGCGCCGAGGGCGCCGGCACCTGGGCCGACCGCCTGCTGCCGCTCCCCGCCCTGCTGCTGCCCCCCACACCGCTGCGAAACGCCCCCGACACCCCCGCCGACTGGCACGCCGGCCTGCGCCTCACCGGCCACTTCCTCGCCCGCGACGTGTTCGGCCTGCAACACAAGCCGTTGCCAGCCGCCCGCATCGCGCTGTACGACCGCGTCGCCGACATGATGGAGACCGCCCCGGATGCCTGACGACCTGCCCGGACGAATTGAGGACACCAGGCTGGTGGACGCGCTCAGCGAGCGCTACCTCGCGTACGCCCTCTCCACCATCATGTCCCGCTCCCTGCCGGACGTGCGCGACGGCCTCAAGCCGGTGCATCGCCGCCTCATCTACGCCATGCACCAGCTCAGGCTGGACCCCACCGCCGGCTTCAAGAAATGCGCCCGCATCGTCGGCGACGTGATGGGCAAATACCACCCGCACGGCGACGCCTCGATCTACGACGCCATGGTGCGCCTCGCCCAGGACTTCGCCGCCCGCTACCCGCTGGTCGAGGGCCAGGGCAATTTCGGCAACATCGACGGCGATAACGCCGCCGCCATGCGCTACACCGAGGCCCGCCTCACCGAGGTGGCCAAAGCCCTGCTCGCCGGCATCGACGAGGACGCGGTCGATTTCCGCCCCACCTATGACGGCGAGGAATCCGAGCCCCTCGTGCTCCCCGGCGCCTTCCCCAACCTGCTCGCCAACGGCGCCGCCGGCATCGCGGTGGGCATGGCCACCTCCATCCCGCCGCACAACGCCGGCGAGGTCTGCGCCGCCGCCCTGCACCTGATCGCCCACCCCGACGCCACCACCGCCGACCTGCTGGCCCACATGCCCGGCCCCGACTTCCCCACCGGCGGCCTGCTGATCGAGGAGCCGGCCTCCCTGCTCGCCGCCTACGAAACCGGCCGCGGCGGCTTCCGCCTGCGCGCCAAATGGGCGGTCGAGAAGGGCCGCCTCGGCACCTGGTCCATCGTGGTCAGCGAAATCCCCTACCAGGTGCAGAAATCCCGCCTCATCGAGCAGATCGCCCAGCTCATGGAGGACAAGAAGCTCCCCTTGCTCGGCGACGTGCGTGACGAAAGCACCGAGACCGTCCGCCTGGTGCTGGAGCCGAAAACCCGCGGCGTCGAGCCGGACGTGCTGATGGCCACGCTGTTCCGCGCCACCGCGCTGGAAACCCGCTTCCCGCTCAACCTGAACGTGCTCACCGCCGACCGCACCCCGCGCGTGCTGCCGCTGCGCGCCGTGCTGCGCCAGTGGCTGGACCACCGGCACGAGGTGCTGGGCCGCCGCTCCCGCCACCGCCTCGCCGCCATCGAGCGCCGGCTGGAAATCCTCGACGGCTTCCTCGCCGTCTACCTCAACCTCGACGAGGTGATCCGCATCATCCGCTACGAGGACGAGCCGAAGCCCGCGCTGATGTCCGCCTTCTCGCTCTCCGAGGTGCAGGCCGAGGCCATCCTCAACATGCGCCTGCGCTCCCTGCGCAAGCTGGAGGAGCTTGAGATCCGCAAGGAGCACAAGACCCTCACCCGCGAGAAGCGCGACCTCACCGCCCTGCTCGGCAGCGAGGCCCTGCGCTGGGCGCGCATCACCGCCGAAATCGCCGAGACCCGCGAGAAATTCGGCGCCAATGCGCAAGGCGGGGCCGCGCTCGGCGCCCGCCGGACGGAGATCGGCGCACCCCCCGCCGAGATCGCCGTCGCCACCGACGCCTTCGTGGAGCGCGAGCCGATCAGCGTCATCCTCTCGGAGAAAGGCTGGGTCCGCGCCCTGCGCGGCCACCTGGCCGACGCCACCGACCAGAAGTTCAAGGAAGGCGACCGCCTGCGCCAGCTGGTCACCTGCCAGACCACCGACCGCCTGGTGCTGTTCGCCACCAACGGCCGCGCCTACACGCTCAAGGCCGGCGACCTGCCGCGCGGCCGCGGCGACGGCCAGCCGGTCCGCCTGCTCGCCGACCTCACCAACGAGGACGACATCGCCGCCCTGTTCGTCTGGCGCGAGGGCGTGCGCCACCTCGTCGCCTCCACCGCCGGCCGCGGCTTCCTGGTCAAATCCGACGACCTGCTGGCCGAAAAGCGCACCGGCAAGCAGGTGCTCAACGTCAAGCCCGGCGAGGAGGCGGCTTTCTGCATCCCCGCCGAGGGCGACCACGTCGCCGCCGTCGGCAGCAACCGCAAGCTGCTGGTCTTCCCGCTGGACCAGGTGCCGGACATGGCGCGCGGCGGCGGCGTCATCCTGCAGAAGTACAAGGATGGCGCGCTGGGCGACATCAAGGTGTTCACCGCCGCCGAGGGCCTCACCTGGAAGCTCGGCGAAAAAACCCGAACCGAAACCGACCTGCGCCCCTGGCTCGGCGAACGCGCCCAGGCCGGCCGCGCCATCCCCAACGGCTTCCCCAAATCCGGCCGCTTCGCCTGAGGTGCCGCGGGGAAGGGATTCTTCGCAACGAGATGGTGAGGCGAAGCGAAGAAGGCGGATAATCCTGAACCCTCCTTCTCATTGCCCCACCGCCTCGATGTGAATCCTCGTCCTCCGCCAAAGCCACATGCCATCGTACCGCGATTGACTCCGTCACCCCGACAGACGAATTTCGCCGCCTCTTGATTGCATCTATGGAACCTTCCCGATGGCGGCTCATACGGTCATAGACTTCGTCGCCGGCGGCAACAGCGGCGACGTCGTCGAGAATGGCTGGGGCAATGTCGAGCCGCATGGCCGCTGGACCACGGGCCACGACGCCACGCTGCTGCTGCCAGGTCTGGCCAGCCCGGACGGCAGCATCGTCGAGCTGGATGTCTGGCCCTACGTCGTGCCCGACAAGCTGCCCTCGCAGGACCTGATCGTCTATGTGGACGAGGTGCGCGCCCTGTCGGTGCGCCTCACCGTGGCCACGCGGCTGCGCTTCGCCCTGCCGGCCGGCGCCGCGCGGCCGGGCGCGCCGTTCCGCCTGCGCCTGCGCTGCCCGCAGGCCACCCGGCCGCGCAGCATCGTGCAGTCCAACGACAACCGCGCGCTGGGCGTCTCGGTCAAGCGCGTCGCGGTGCTGCCGGCGGGGGAGGCCGCGTCCGGCCCGCTCACCCCCTCCGCCGACCTGCCCACCGCCATCGCGTCGGAGGCCGGCGCCCCCGCGCGCCTGCCGCGCGTCGCCGCCGTCACCATGGTCTACAACGAGAGCGTGTTCCTGCCGATCTGGCTGCGCCACTACGCCCGCCAGGTCGGCATCGAGAACTGCTACGTGGTCGATCACGGTTCGGACGACGGCAGCACCGACAGGCTCGGTGGCGCCAGCCGGGTGCGCATCCCGCGCTCGCCCTACGACCCGCATCTGCAAAGCCGCTTCAACTCGGAATTCTGCTCCAGCCTGCTGCACTGGTACGACTGGGTGATCTATTCGGACGTCGATGAGATCGTCGTCGCCGACCCCAAGATCGCCGCCAGCCTGACGGAATACTGCGCCCGCGACCTGCCGGAGGTGGTCACCGCCATCGGCCTGAACACCATCCACTGCCCCGCCACCGAGCCGCCGCTGGACCTTGCCCGCCCGATCACCGAACAGCGGCCCTACGTGTTCACCGCCTCCTCGATGTGCAAGCCGCTGCTGATCCGCCGCCCGGTGGTCTGGGCGCCCGGCTCGCACGCCGCCAACGCGGCCACCGTGTTCGACCACCTGTACATGTTCCACCTGCGCTGGTTCGACCTGCCGCAGGGCCTGGCCCGGCTGCAGAAAACCCGCACCATGCCCTGGGCGCGCACCGATGTCGGCAGCTACCAGCGCGTCGAGGACGACAAGCTGGTCGCCCAGTATTCCGGCCGCGCCGGCATGCCGGCGATCGACCGGATGGACCTGGACCCGTCGCTCGACCCGCTGCGCGGCTTCCTCAAACAGGTGATGGCCACCCGCAACGAGGACCCGCGCACCCCGTTCCGCATCTCGCTGGACATCTGGGGCAAGGAACGCTGGCGCATCCCGCCGCGCTTCGTCGGCCTGTTCTGACCGCCACCCCGCCGCGTCACGCACGGCTTGAGGCGGCCCGACACGCTTGCTATTGCCTGCACGACCATGGTTCCACATCGCGGAGACTGAAATGTACGTTGTCGTCGACAAGTCGCGTGAGGATCTCGGCGGCAATATCCGCCACGGCGACGCCAACACCTTCGCCCCCCGGCTGTGGCGCTACCTGATCGAGCGTTTCGCCGTCCGCTCCATGCTCGATGTCGGCTGCGGCGAGGGCCATGCGGTGCATTTCTTCGCCCGCCAGGGCGTGCTGGCGCACGGCATCGACGGCCTGAAATCCAACATCGACCGCGCCGTGGCGCCGATCGCCCTGCACGACATCCTGCAGGGGCCGTACTACATGCCGGTCGATCTGGTCTGGAGCTGCGAGGTCGCCGAGCATATCGACCCCGACAAGGTGGACCATTTCGTCGACACCCTGGCCAACGGCAAGGTGGTGGCGATGACCCACGCGGTGCCCGGGCAGGGGGGCCACCACCACGTCAACTGCCAGCCCAGCGAATACTGGGTGGACCTGATGCAGAAGCGCGGCTTCGAACTCGCCCGCTCGCAGCAATTCTACCGCGAGATCGCCAGGCGCGACGAAGTCCCCAACTACTTCGCCACCACCGGCCTGGTCTTCACCCGCGCCTGACCGGCGGGCGGCGGCGCGCAAAGCCGCCGCCCCCGCCTCAAAACCGAGCCGAAGCCGTCAACGACCCGAAATTGAACAACCCGGCCTTCTGCCCGTTGAACTGCTCGGTCTGCCAGGTCTGGGTGTAGCTCAGCCGCACCCCGTGCCAGATGATCGCAGCCCCGGCCAGCAGTTCCGCCACCGCCCGCTTGTGGCCGACATGGGCGGAGTGGCTGAAGATGTCGCCGTCCAGCAGCGCGTCGCGCGCCACCGCCTGCCCGTCGGCGGCGAGGAACACGTACCAGGCCAACTTGGCGTCGGCGTTGTAGGCATTGCCGCCGCTCAGCCCCGGCCGGATGCGCGCCGGCCCGAAATCGGCGTCCAGCCCCTGGCCCAGCCGGAACGCGAGCCCCGTCTGCACATAGTCGCGCAGCGTGCCCACGCCGGCGGTCAGCGACGGTAGGGCATCGGTCTCCAGCCCGCCCAGCCTGGCCATCGGCAGCCGCCAGGTGCGGCCGACCACCAGTTGCAGCACCGGCTCATCGGGCATCTGCTTGTCCCAGCCGCGGTTCGGCGCGACATGGATGAAGGAATGCCAGCCATTCTGCACCTGCCGCCCGAACGCCGAGGGCCCGATCACCCCCACGCTCAACGCCATCTGGTCGCGGTGGTTCCCGCTGTCCTGGCTCAACGAGATGGTGCCCGCCAGGTAGCCGGCCAGTGGCCGGTCATGCGGGTTGGGGGTGGCGGTGCCGGTGTTGGTGGGGGTGTAGATCTGCTGGCTGATGCCCAGCCCCCAGCGCCGCTGCCCGTCGCCCCACAGCAGGCCGGCCAGCCGGTCCAGCACTTCTGGCACGCGGCCGGGGTCGGAGGTCCAGGCCGCCTCAAGCCCGTTGGTGTAGTATTTGTCCGACCCCAGCGGCAGCGTGGTGAACTTGTCGTTCTCCACCCGCGCACTCCAGATGCCGCCCGAGAACGGCCGCACCGTGGTGGCCGCGTCCTGCGCCCGGGCCGGCCCCGCCGGAACCAGCCAGATGCCCACGCCCAAGGCCAGGGTCAGGCCGCGCCATGTGCTCATTGCTTCTTCCATCCGTTGCGGGGTCTGCTGCCGCACGTCCTACCACGCCCGGCCGGTGTGGCCCCAGTGTGGTCCGGCCATGTCCTTTCCGCGGCTTTACAACCGCGCCACGCCGCACTGTGCTGCGCCGGTGCACCCTGTTCGCCGCCAACTCGTCGTCATCGCCATGTGCCTGCGGACCCTCGTCCGCTCCGGGCCGTGGCGCCGCGTCTGCTGACCGCGCAGACAGTTGCCCACAGGCCCCGCCGCCGGCGGACGGGGCACCCCGACGTCGCGGCCCAGCAAAGGACCCCCGCGATGGACACGCCCAGCCCACCCGCACCGCCGATCCCCGATCTCCTGATCCGGGCCGCCGCCCCCGAGGACGCCGCCGCGATCGCCGCCATGCAGGCGCTGCCCGGCTTTCGCTTCGGCACCCTGCGCCTGCCCTACCCGCGCATCGAGGATGTCCGCCGCCGGCTGGCCGGCCTCGGCGAGGCCGAGCACATGCTGCTGGCGGTCGCCGAGGGCGCCGTGGTCGGCGCCCTCGGCCTGCGCCGGCGGGGCGGCCGGCAGGCCCATGCCGGCGAGATCGGCATGGGTATACACGACGCCTGGACCGGCCGGCGCGTCGGCACCAGGCTGCTGGCCGCGGCGATCGAACTGGCCGATGACTGGCTGGGCCTGCGCCGGCTGGAACTGGCCGTCTATACCGACAACGCCCCGGCGCTCGCGCTGTACCGCCGCGCCGGCTTCGTGCACGAGGGCACCCACCGCGCCTACGCGCTGCGCGCCGGCCGGCTGGTCGACGCGCATTTCCTGGCTAGACTGGTGGGCGACCCATACGGGACCGAATGATAATGTCGCATAACCTTCTTCCGCTCGACCCCGGCGCCAAGCGGGCGATCCTGGACGCCTGCACCGCGCTCAGGGCCGAAAACATCGCCCTGCTGGAGCGCCTGGTGCGCCATCGCAGTGTGCTGGGGCATGAGCAATCGTGCCTTTCGGAGATGGAATCGGCCTATTCCGACCTCGGTTTGACGCCTTTTCGGGTCGAAATCGACCCCTCAAAGCTCGCGAATCACCCCGGATTCTCGCCCCCGCTGATCGGCTACGCCGGCCGCGACCCGGTGGTGGCCATTCACCGTCCGCGCGCCGCCACCGGCCGCAGCCTGCTGCTGCAAGGCCATGTGGACGTGGTGCCGGAAGGGGCGGAAGACCTCTGGGCCACGCCGCCCTACCAGCCCAGCATCCGCGACGGCCGGATGTACGGCCGCGGCGCCGCCGACATGAAGGCCGGCATCGCCGCCTATATGACGGCCTTCAAGGCATTGAAACTGGCTGGTTTGCAGCCCGCCGCCGAGGTCCAGATGGCGGCCGTGGTGGAGGAGGAATGCACCGGCAACGGCGCGCTGGCGGTGATGCAGGCGCTCGGCAAGCCCGACGCCTGCCTGATCCCCGAACCCGGCCCCGGCTACCCGGCGCTGTATACCGCCGAGGTCGGCGTGGTCTGGGCCTGGGTCACCGTCACCGGCCGGCCGGTGCATGTGCGCGAGATGCACGCCGGCGTGAACGCGATCGAGGCCGCGCAGGCAATTGCCCATGCATTCAAGGCCTACGAGGCCGAGATGAACGCGGCCGAACGCCGCCATCCGGCATTCGCGGCCGACAACCACCCGATCAACATCAATCTGGGTACCATCGAGGGCGGCGAGTGGAACAGCTCGGTGCCCACCCGCGCCCGCATCGGCCTGCGCGTCGGCGTGATGCCCGGCCATTCCTGCCGCGACGTGGCCCGCGATATCGAGCGCGTGGTGGCCGGGGCGGCCGCCGACAGGCGCCTGGCCGGCACCAAGGTTTCCGTTGAATTCAAGGGCTTCATGGCCGATGGCTGCACCTTCCCGGCGGCGCAGGACATCTCCCGCGCCGTTACCGCCTGCCACGCCGAGGTGTTCGGCGACGCCTTGCGCCACTACAACGCCGCCGGCCTGACCGACGCGCGCTTCTACACCCTCTACCAGGGTACTCAGGCCACCTGCTACGGCCCTGATTCCGATAACATCCACGGCATCGACGAAAGCGTGGGCCTGGACTCGCTGTACTGCGTCACCCAGGCGCTGGCGCTGCTGGTGGCCGGGTGGTGCGGGGTGGAGAAGGCGTAGCGGACACAGTATATCTCGGAGAAATTACAGAACCCCTTATAAATATTACAGCATCGTTCCTGGCCAAAAGCCGGCGATGCTGTGATATAGCTCACACGTGGACATTTTCCGACGTCTTAGCTTCTCCTGAGGATAGAATGTTTCTCGGAAGGGGAGTGCCATGAGCGAGGGTCTCAGGGACTTGCTGACCTACGGTTTTTGCGGCGTGCTGGTGCTGTTGTATGCGTCGGCCCGCTTCAACACCCCGCCGTCGAACCGGACCTCGACCATCCGGCTGTGGTACTGGCAGGGGCTGACCGCCTACATGGTGGCCTGCCTGATCCTGTTCGGGGTGCTGTCGGTCATCCTGGAACAGCCGGCGCTGCGCGATTTCCTGCTGAAATATCCCACGATGTCAGGTGGTTCCGGTGGCGACGCGACATCGAATGCGGCTATGGAGCAGATCCGGCTGATCCCGCCCGCCCTGGCGGCGACGCTGATCATGACGGCGCTGCTGCCCACCGTTCCGTACATCAAGAAGCTGGATGACTCGCTGCTGCAGGTGTTCCTGCGCATGGCGTGCATTCCCGTCGAGGTCATGCGCAGGGCGCGGATACTGAACTACCGCAACCTCCGGCTGATCGCCGCCGACCTGAAGGAGATCGTGCCCTTCGTGCAGGACATGCCGATTCCGAACGAGGCGCTGCAGTATCTGCGCGCCTCCGCCCAGACGCAGTGGGAGGATTCGGAGCTGCGTTTCACCAAGCTGCTGCTGGCATACCGCCGGCTGGACGCCTTACAGCAGCACGCCCGCTATGGCGGGTTCTTCGCGGAGAATGCGGCTGAATACAAGGCTCTGCGAGAGGAAATGGAGGACTTCGTGGCCCGGGCGGTGCGCGGCCTGGCGCAGGCGAGCCGGCTGCGCGCCCTGGAAAGCAAGGAGGAATACGAGGAGCTGATCGGCGAGAAGCGCGAGGCGTTCAAGGTGGAATCCATCAAGCGGTTCGACACGCTCATCCAGTTCCTCACCCGCGCGGTGGTGCAGTGCGAGCTGAGCGAACGGGACGTGCAGGACCGGCTTCATCGCTTCGGGTTCGAGACGGTCGCGGTCGAGCGGGTGTTCATCCCGATCCACCAGCTCGCGATGCTGGCGATCATCATGCTGGTGTACCTGCTGGCCAGCATCGCCCTGGTTCCCCCGCCGGCCGAGCAGCAGCGCGCGGCGATGCTGACCTGGGTGCCGTTCCTCATCGCCCTGGCGAATGTCACGACCATCGGCTTCACGCTGTGGTTCATGCAGCGCTTTGCCTGGGCGCGGCGCGAGGATGGCCAGCAGCGGCCGTTCGCCTCGTATATCGCGTGCGGCGTGCTCAGCGTCGGGATCACCGCGGTGATATGCGTGCTGTTCGAACTGGCGCGGGTCGGCACGGTGCCGAGCCTCCAGCGGCTGCATGCCCTGCTGCCGTTCATGCTGATCTGCGGGGCGCTCTGCATGTGCGTGGCAGCCGCCTGCGACGACGCCGCGCCCTCGGTTCCCGAGCCCTGGTGGTTCCGCTATGCCGAGGCGGTGGGATGCAGCGTCGCGATCCTGGGGGCCGCCTGGCTGGTGACGAGCGTGTTTCCCCCGCCCCGCCAGCTGCCGCAGTGGTGGTGGGTGCCCTACGCCAGGCTGGCGGGCGTGGCGTTCGTGGTCGGGGCCTATGTTCCCTCGATGTACCGCGATCAGCGTCGCCGCCGCGCCGCCATCAACGGCCGGGCGTGCGAGGAGGTGGACGCCGCTGATCCGGTTGGCGCGACGCTGGTGGCGGATTAGGGGGTATTAGCCCAGCGTCAGCCGACCGTCTCGCTGAGCGGGCTGGCCAAGGTGGGGGTGGTTGGCGTGGGGGCGGCCGCCTGGGTGGCGAAGTCGGCGCCCAGGTCGGCGTCGGTCAGCGGGCGCCAGGTGCCGGCGACCAGGATCTCGCTGGGGCGGAAGCGGGATTTGTAGGTCATCTTGCGGCTCTCGGGCACCCAGTAGCCGAGATAGACATAGGGCAGCCCGAGCAGCCGCGCCCGCTCGATCAGCCACAATATGGCGAAGGTGCCGAGCGAGCGGCGGTCCAGCTCCGGCAGGAAATAGCTGTAGACCGCCGACAGCCCGTCGCCCAGCCGGTCGGTGAGGCAGGCGCCCACCAGCCGGTCGTCCGGCTCGCGGAATTCCACCAGGGAGGTCTCGATCGGCGTGTCCTCGACCATGGCGCGATAGTCGTAGAAGCTCATCGTCGCCATGTCGCCGTCGCCGTGGCGGGCCTGCTGGTAGCGCTGGAACAGCTGGAACTGCTCGGCGGTGGCGCGGGCCGGCGTGTCGAAGCCCTGGGTGGTGGCGTTGGCGCGGGCGATGCGGCGCAGCGAGCGGTCCAGCCGGAAGTCGTCCACCGGGATGCGGATCGGCACGCAGGAGCGGCAGCCGGGGCAGACCGGGGCGTAGGCGATGTTGTGGCTGCGGCGGAAGCCGGCGCGGGAGAGGCGGTCGTGCATCACCTCGGCCTCGGGGCCGGTGATCTCGGTGACCACCTTGCGCTCCGTCCGCCCCGCCACGTAGGGGCAGGGCAGCGGTGCCGTGGTGTAGAAGAACTGCGGGCGGCGCGGCGCCTTGAAGCTCATCTGTGCAGGCTCATCCCGGAAAGCTCATCGCGGAGGCCATCCTCCGGGGGGCATGTTCCAGGACCCGGCCGGCGGGGTCAACGCCCGTTCGCGTACAACCACCAGCCCGGACACGAGATCGTGCAGGGTGCGGCGGCGCACGGTGAGCAGTGCCACGCCCAGCCAGATCACCCCGGTCATCAGGGTCAGCCAGTAGCCGACCGCGAACACCAGCGCCTGCGCCAGCGTCGGGCGAGTGAGATCGTCGTTGCGGCGCACCGTCAGCCCCAGCAGCGCCTGGCCGGGGGTGGCGCTGAGCGGGCTGGCGATGGTGAGCCAGGTGTAGATGATCCCCAGGCTCGGCAGCCCGGCGAGCAGCGGCAGGCCGAGCCCCAGGGTGAGCACCACGAACATCAGGCCGAGCGTCCAGGCGATGCTGGCCAGGGCGGCGATCAGCAGCGCGTCGATCCACCAGGCGACCAGGCGGCGCAGCAGCACGCCGCGGGTCAGCAGGTCGTCTTCCAGCATGGCCATGCCGTAGGGCGAGGGGTTGGGCATCATGGCGGGGCCTTTTCGGGCAGGAGGTGCAGGCGCAGCGTGGCGGGGGCGTCCGGTCCAAGGAAGATGGTGTCGCCTTTGCGCCAGCGGGCAAGGAAATTTCGCGCCTGAGGGCTGAGAATATGGCCGGACTGACCCGGCGCCAGCATGAACCGGCTGCGGTCCGGCGCGGCCAGGTCGTAGACCGCGCGGAACGAGGGCCCGTGCACTGAGGCGAAGGACTGGGAGGCGAATGATTGGCCGTCGGTGCCGCCGCGGTCCACCGTGGTGGTGTCCCCGGGGGCGGCGATGCGCGCCACCGCCAGCCGGCCGAGCAGCGGGACATGGCTCAGCAGCGGGTTGGCGAACACCGCCTGGTGCGCGGCGCCCCAGCGCCACGCCGCCGGGTCGGCGCCGTAGCGGGCGGCGAGCGGCGGCAGGGCCTCGGCCAGGGCGGCGGCGAACAGGGCCGCGCAGTCGCCGCCGCACAGGGCCGCGCCCTCGGGGGTGAGCAGGTGGGGCACCAGCACCGGCCAGGGTGCCGCGGCGGCGGCGGGCGCGCCGAGGCGGGCCAGCACGACGTGCTGGATCTGGTCCATCCAGGCGTTGAAGATCAGCGGCTGCGGCAGGCCGGTGGCCATCCGCCCGTCCCAGCCGCGCAGCAGCGCCAGGGCCTGGGTTGCCAATGGGGATGTGGCGGGCAGGGCGGTGAGATGCGGCAGCAGGTCGCGCGCCGAGAGGCTCACGATGTCGGTCTGCATGGCGGCGAAGTCGGCGGGGTCGTGGACCGGGTGGGCGGCGAGCAACTGGCGGATGCGCCGGGCGCGCACGTCCTCGTACCAGTCGCGGCCGAGGAAGACCGGGAAATCGGGCGGGGCCACCCGCTCATTGGTGTTGACCAGCCGGCCGCTTGGCGGCGCCACGATCTGCGGCAGCGCGGTGCCGCTGGCCCAGCCGATCCAGTCGTGGCTGCCGTCGGCGCCGGGGGCGGGCAGGGCCCCGGCATCGCCCGATTGGTCGCCCCCCGATTGGTCAGCAGATGCGCGGATCGGCACGCGGCCGGTGACGGCCAGCGCGATGGTGGCGCGGTCGGCCACCATCAGGTTCTGCACCGGCGAGGTGATGCGCGGCGCGGCGGCCAGCGCCTCGGCCACCGACTGCGCCTGGTTGAGCGCCAGCAGCCCGGCGGCGGCGGTGTCGCCGGGGGCGAGGTTGGCCATCTCGACGGCCAGGATGGGCCCCTGGCCGCCGAGCAGGTCGGAGACCACCGGGCCGTGGCGGGTGGTGCGCACGCGCAGCACCTGGTCCGGCTGGCCGCGCACCTTGATGACCTCCTCGCGGATGCCGAACCGGCGCGGGCCGCCGGGGGCCTGGTACCAGCCGGGGTTGGTCTCGGTCTCCACGAACAGGTCCTGCACGTCCGCGCCGGTGGTCGTGAAGGTCCAGGCGATGCGGCTGTTGTGGCCGAGCACCATGAAGGGCACGCCGGGCGCGGTGGCGCCGGCCAGCACGCCCTCCGGCGTGTCGATGCGCGCCACGTACCAGATGCCGGGCAGGCTGAAGCCCAGATGCGGGTCGCCGGCCAGCAGCGGAGCGCCGGTGGCGCTGTGGGCCGCGTCCACCGCCCAGGCGTTGCTGGCGGTGGCGGGCAGGGTGAAGGGGCCGGGGAAGCCGGGCAGCAGCGCGGCCAGCCTGGTGGCGGTGTGGGCGAGTGCCGGGGACAGCAGGGGTGACAGCGCGGCCTGCGGATGCCCGGACCCGCCGGCGGGCGGCCAGAGCGACAGGATGGTGGCGGGCGGCAGCCGGTCCAGCAGCCCGGCGCGGGCCAGCTCGGTGCGCCAGTTGCCGGACAGGTACAGCCCCATCGTCTTGGCCCAGAGCAGCGAGTCGACCGGCGACCACGGGCGCGGGCGGCCGAGGGCGAGGAATTCCAGCGCGGCGAAGCGGCCGCGCGCGGCGATGTAGGCGTTCACCCCGCGCGCATAGGCGTCCAGCATGGCGCGCGCCGGCGGCGGCAGCAGCGCGAGGTCGGCCTCCGCGCTGCGGCGCAGGCCCAGCGTGCGCATCAGCCGGTCGATCGGCAGGGTGGCCGGGCCGGCGATCTCCGACAGCTCACCCGAGGCGGCGCGGCGCATCAGCTCCATCTGGAACAGCCGGTCGCGGGCGTGCAGGTAGCCGAGGGCGGCCGCGCCATCGGCGGCGGTGGCGGCGCGGATGCGCGGGATGCCGTCGGCGTCGATGCCGATCTCCACCGGGGCGGACAGGCCGGGGATGGCCGCGGTGATGTCCCCGCCCGCCAGCGTGCCCGCCGGCAGGGTGTGCCAGACCAGCATGACGGCGAGTGCCGCGGCCAGCATCGGCAGGACGACGAGCAGGCGCAGGAGGGTGCGGAGGGGGCGGCGCATTGCTTAGACGTAGCGATGCGCCGCCGTGCCGGAAAGGGCTGTCAGGCGGTGGGCGGCAGGTCCAGCCGAACCGTGTCCGGGTCGCCGGCCAGTTTGGGGAAGCGGCGCGTCACCTCCGGGTCGTGGCCGGGGATTATGTGGTCGGGGCCATCGGCGAGTTCCTCGCAGAGCAGCCAGCCCTCGGCCATGCGCTCCAGGCTGTGCAGCAGGGAGAACGGGCTGCGGCGGCGGATGTTGTGCCAGAAATGCGCGGCGTCGCTGGCCAGCACCACCCAGCCGCGGGCGGTGGGCACGCGCATGATCTGCAGGCCGCCGGAATGGCCGCCGACCAGGTGCAGGGTGACGCCGGGGGCGATCTCGGCGGTGCCGGCGTGGAACTTCACCCGCTCGGCGAACACCGCGCGCACCGCCTCGGTGACATGCTCCACCTCGAACGGGCGGCGCATGATCTCGTGGCACATGCAGCGGCCGGTGCAGTAGGTCATCTCGGCGTCCTGCAGGTGGAAGCGGGCCTTGGCGAAGTCCTGCCAGTGGCCGGCATGGTCCCAGTGCATATGGCTCAGCACCACGTCGCGCACCTCGGCCGGCTCGATGCTGATGCCGCGCAGCGCGTCCATCGGCGAGCGCAGCCAGACCCGGCCGCGGCGCTGGGCGGCGGCGGCGTCGAAGCCGGTGTCGAGCACGACGGTGCGCCCGCCGGCCGCCTCATTGGCGCCGCGGATGGCCCAGACGAAGAAGTCGAGCGGCATCGGGGCGGCGTGGTCGTCGGGGAAGATCAGGTTGCTGCCCTGGGTGCGGTCGGCGAAATGGGCGTAGCGCAGGGCGAAGATTTCGTAGAGGGGCGCGGCGGCGGTCATGCGGGGCGTTCCTGCTTGTTGTCGTCGGGCTTGCGGCTTGTTCGTGCCGGTGGCAATGCCTAGCGTATCAAGGATACGGGCACAAAAGGAGACGTCCATGGCCAAGGCAACCACGAAGGCCGCTGCCGCGAAGCCGGCGGTGAAGAAGCCGGCGGCGAAGAAGGCGGCCGCGCAGAAGGAGGGCGCCACGCGCCCGGAATATGCCAGCGAGATGTTCGCCAAGGGGCTGGAGATGCGCCGCAGCGTGCTGGGGGCGGCCTATGTCGATGGCTCGCTGGCGCGCGCCGACGACTTCATGGTCGATTTCCAGAAGCTGGTCACCGAATATTGCTGGGGTGACGTGTGGACCCGGCCGGGGCTGGACCGCAAGCACCGCTCGATGCTGAACATCGCCATGCTGACGGCGCTGAACCGCGGCAACGAGCTGAAGCTGCATCTGCGCGGCGCGCTGACCAACGGGGTGACCCGCGACGAGATCAAGGAGATCCTGCTGCAGACCTGCATCTATTGCGGCATTCCGGCGGGGCTGGACGCCTTCAAGCACGCCGTCGAGGTGTTCAAGGAAGTCGATTCCCAGTGAGCATGGGGCAGGTAAGCGGGGACGCGGAGAAGCCGGCGATCGGCTTCGTCGGCGTCGGCAACATGGGCTGGCCGATGGCGGCCTGCCTGGTGGGCGCCGGCTATCAGGTGCGGGTGGCCGATGCGCGCCGGGCAAGTGCGGATAATTTCGTGCAGCAGGTGGGCGGCGCCGCGCCGGACACGCTGGCGGGGCTGGCCGCCGGCGCCGACGTGGTGGTGACCATGCTGCCGACCAGCGCGATCGTGGCCGATGTGCTGGAGGGCGGGGCGGACAACCTGCTGGCCGGGCTGAAGCCGGGCAGCGTGGTGATCGACATGACCTCCGGCCTGCCGGCGGTGACTCAGGCGCTGGCGGCGAAGGTGGCCGAGCGCGGGGCGGTGCTGATCGACGCGCCGGTGTCGGGCGGGGTGGCGCGGGCCAGGACCGGGCAGCTCGCCATCATGGTCGGCGGCGACGCGGCGGCGATCGAGCGGGTGCGGCCGGTCCTGGCGGCGATGGGCAGCACCATCACCCGCTGCGGCGAGGTGGGCGCTGGGCAGGCGATGAAGGCGCTGAACAACCTGGTCTCGGCCGGCGGGTTCCTGATCGGCATCGAGGCGCTGCTGGTCGGCCAGCGCTTCGGGCTGGACCCGGCGCTGATGGTGGATGTGCTGAACGCCTCCACCGGTATGACCAACTCCAGCCAGAAGAAGTTCCGCCAGTTCGTGCTTTCGCGCAGCTTCGATTCGGGGTTCGGGCTCGATCTGATGGTGAAGGACCTGTCGATCGCGCTGCAGATGTCCAAGGACACCGCGACCCCGGCGCCGTTCGCGGCGCTGTGCCGGGAGATGTGGGCGGCGGCGGCGGCGATGCTGGGGCCGGGGCAGGACCATACCGCACTGGCGAAGCTGCCCGAGCGGCTGGCCGGGACGGAGCTGAAGGAGGGGTGAGCATGCGCCGGGCCGCGCGGTGGCTGGTCGCAGCCTGGGTGCTGTTCGGGCTGGCGGCCGGGCCGGCGGTGGCGCGCACGCTGGCGGTGGGGCCGGACGCGGCGCTGAAGCGACCGAGCGATGCCGCGAAGGCGGCGCAGGACGGCGACACCGTGCTGATCGCGCCCGGCACCTATTACGACTGCGCGATCTGGCGGGCCAACGGCCTGACCATTGCCGCCGCCGGCCCGGGCGTAGTGATGACCGACACTGCCTGCCAGGGCAAGGCGTCGTTCGTGATCGGCGGGCGCGGGGTGACGGTGCGCGGCATCACCTTCGCGCGCATCCGCGTGGCCGATGGCAACGGCGCCGGCATCCGGGCGGAGGGCGGCGACCTGACGGTGGAGCAGTGCAGCTTCATCAACAATCAGGTGGCGATCATGACCGCGCCGAACCCGGCCGCCACGCTGCGGGTGCGGGACAGCCATTTCCGCGACAACGGCGCCTGCGAGGGTGGGCGCTGCCAGGGCACGCTGATGGTGGGCCGGCTGGCGGGGCTGGAGGTGACGGAGTCCAGCTTCGCCGCGCCGCGCGGGGGCGTCACCATCGCGTCGGACGCCGGTGCCACCACGCTGCGCGGCAACCATATCGCCGATGCCGAGGGACGCGGGGCCGGGCTGGTGCGCATCACCGTGCGCGGGAAGGTGGTGGTGGCGAACAACGTGCTGGAGCAGCCGGGCGATCGGGCGGCGGTGGCGCTGACCGGGGGCGGCGGGGCGGTGGAGGTGCGCGGCAACACCTATCGCGGCAGCGGCGCCCTGGTGCTGAACTGGAGCGACGCCGACCCGGCGATGCAGGGCAACGATGTCGGGCCGGACGGCACCGCGCTGTCCACCAGCGGGGCATGGTGGGCGTTGCTGAAGGCGACGGCGCATCGCTTCTACGACCCGGCGCACGCCTTCGCCGGCAAGGTCAAGGGCAAGCTGGTGGAGCTTGGCGGCAAGGGCATCGGCAGGCTGGGGCACTTGCTGCCATAGCGCGTGGCGCCGGCGGTCCGGCCTGATCGTGACCGTCGGGACGCTGGCGGGTTGATCCAGGCAAAGTAAGAGAAGTTTTCTTTTTGTGAACAAAAAGAAGCAAAAAACTTTGTTCGTTGGAGTCTCCGTGGAGACTCCAACGAGTGAAAGTTTTTTGGTTCTTTTTTTCAAAAAAGAACCGCTTCCGACTACTCCGCGTAGTTAACCATGATCGTCTTTTTGTGCGTGAAGTGCTCCAGCATCGACTCCAGGCTGGCTTCCTTGCCCAGGCCCGAGCTTTTCACCCCACCATAGGACAGGTTGGCCTGCACCACCAGGTTCTGGTTGATCTGCACCAGCCCCGCCTCCAGCCGGTGCGCCAGTGCCAGGCCGACCTTGAGATTGTTGGTCCAGACCGAGGCGGCCAGGCCGTATTCGCTGTCATTGGCCTCGGCCAGCACCGCCTCCGCGTCGTCGAACGGGAACACGCAGGTCACCGGGCCGAAGATCTCCTGCTGCACCAGGCGCGAGTCGTTGGACAGGCCGGTGAAGATATGCGGGCGGATGAACAGGCCCTTCCTCAGCGCGGGGTCGGCCGGCATGGCCGAGCAGGCGCGGGCGGTGGCGCCCGGGGTCGCCGCGCCCTCGGCGATGAAGCCCTCCACCTTGGCGAACTGCTCGGGGCTGATGATGGTGCCGATATCGGTCGCCTCGTCCAGCGGATCGCCCATCACCATCGCGTCCACGCGGGCGGCCAGGGCGGCCACGAAGCGGTCGAAGATCGGCCGCTCCACGTAGATGCGGCTGGCGGCGGTGCAGCTCTGCCCCTGGCGGGTGAACCGCATGGAGGTAACGGCGCCGGTGACGGTGCGCTCGAAATCGCAATCCGAGAAGATGATCATCGGCGACTTGCCGCCGAGTTCCAGCGTCACCGGGATCAGCTTGGCGGCTGCCTCCTTGGCGACGATGCGGCCGACCTCGACGCTGCCGGTGAAGGTGACCTTGCGCACCAGGGGGTGGGCCACCAGCGGCGCGCCGCATTCCGGGCCGAAGCCGCTGAGCATGTTGAAGGCGCCGGGCGGCAGCACGCGGGCCATCAGTTCGCAGATGCGCAGCACCGCCAGCGGCGCCTCCTCGGCGGATTTCACCACCACGGTGTTGCCGGCCACCAGGGCGGGGGCGATCTTCAGCGCCATCAGCAGCATCGGCACGTTCCACGGGATGATCGCGCCGACCACGCCCAGCGGCTCGCGCACGGTGACGCTCAGCACGTCCGGCGCGAAGGGCACGCTCTCGCCCTTCAGCTCGCTGCCCAGGCCGCCGAAGAACTCCAGCACGTCGGCCACCGTGTTCGCTTCCACCCGGCTTTCGGTGCGCAGCGCCTTGCCGGTTTCCAGCGCGATCAGCCGGGCCAGTTCCTCGACATGCTCGCGGATCACCCCGGCGCAGGCGGCCACCAGGGCGCCGCGCTTGCGGGCCGGCATGCGCGCCCACGCCTTCTGGGCGACCGCCGCGTCCTGCACGGCGGCATCCACGTCGGCCGCGTCGCCCTCGGCGGCGGTGGCGATCTCCAGCCCGGTGGCCGGGTTCACCACCGGGAAGGTCTTGCCGCCACGCGCCGCGACCAGGCTGCCGCCGATGAAGTGCCGGCCGGACAGGGCGCGCGCCAGCGCCTTCTCGTCCAGCATGGGCGCCAGCGGGATCGTGACGGCAGCGGGTCGGTCAAGCATCGGGTTTTCCTTCGCGCAATTGCGGACCTATAAGCGCCCGGCATATGGCGGCTTGCGCCGGATCGGGCAAGCCGCCAGATCAGGCTGGCCAGGCAGGCAACCCAGGGTGGAGAGCATGAGCTGATGACCATGAAAGAGGCGACCGGCCCATTGAAGGGCCTTCGCGTGCTGGATCTGACCCGCGTGCTGGCCGGACCCACCTGTACCCAGATGCTGGGCGACCTGGGCGCGGAGGTGATCAAGATCGAACGCCCCGGCAGCGGCGACGACACCAGGGGATTCGCCCCGCCCACCATGCCTGGCACCGAGGAAAGCGCCTATTTCGTCGGCGTGAACCGCAACAAGCGCTCGGTTACGCTGGATATCGCCGCCCCTGAGGGTCAGGCGATCATGCGCAAGCTGCTCGCCGATTGCGATATCCTGGTGGAGAACTTCAAGGTGGGCGCGCTGGCCAAGTACGGCCTGGGATACGCGCAGCTGCACGGCGAATTCCCCGGCCTGATCTATTGCTCCATCACCGGCTTCGGCCAGACCGGGCCGTACGCGCCGCGCCCGGGCTATGACAGCCTGATCCAGGCGATGGGCGGGGTGATGAGCCTGACCGGCGAGCCGGACGGGCTGCCGCAGAAGGTGGGCGTGCCGGTGGCCGACCTGTTCGCCGGGCTGTACGGCTGCATCGGCATCCTGGCCGCCCTGCGCCACCGCGAGCGCACCGGCCAGGGCCAGCAGATCGACATCGGCATGCTGGACACCCATGTGGCCTGGCTGGCCAACCAGGGCATGAACTACCTGGCCACCGGCGAGAACCCGCCGCGCCTGGGCAACCAGCACCCCAACATCGTGCCCTACCAGGTGTTCCCCACCGCCGACGGGCATATCGTGCTGTCGGTGGGCAACGAGCCCACCTTCAAGCGGTTCTGCGAGAATTTCGGCGTCGCCCACCTGCTGGAAGATCCGCGCTTCGCCACCAACCCGGCCCGCGTCGCCAACCGCCAGCTGGTCACCGACACGCTGACACCGCTGATGCAGAGCCAGCCCACGCTGTGGTGGGTGGAGAAGCTGGAGGCGCTGAAGATCGGCTGCGGCCCGATCAACAAGCTGTCCGAGGTGTTCGCCGACCCGCATGTGCAGGCGCGCGGCGTGGTGGTGGAGATGGCGCATTCCAGCGGCGTGCCGGTGAAGGTGATCGCCAACCCGGTGCGCCTGTCCGAAACCCCGCCGGACTACCGCTTCGCCCCGCCCGCGCTGGGCCAGCACACCGAGGAGGTGCTGCAGGACCTGCTGGGCATGAGCAACGAGGACTATGCGGCGCTGAAGGCGAAGGGGATCGTCTGATCCCCCGCCCGCTCCCTGTGGCGGCGGCTCAGAGGTGCAGGATGTTGCCGCTGCCGAGCGAGATGGCGCCGACCAGCGCGATCTTCATGTTGGCGGCCGAGAGGCTCTCGGTCGCGGCGCTGGTGTTGACGTAGACGAGCGTGTTGCCGCCGCTCGCCTGCCAGCCGACCGAGTGGGCGCCTAGATTGCCGCCCTTGATCTTGCCGGCGTATTTCAGCGCGCTGCCCAGGCCCTTGAGGTCGATGAGGTCGGTGGCGGCGTGGAAGTTGGTGATCGTGTCCATGGCCGCCACGGTGGAATCCGTGGTCGCGCCATAGAGGTAGGCGTTGGCGCCGCTGCCGCCGGTCAGCGTGTCGGCCCCGGCGCCGCCGTTCAGGTACAGCTTGCCGGTCATGCCGGTGCCGTCGATGCGGTCTGCGCCGGCCAGGCCATAGATGAAGCTGGGCGTGGCGGCGGCGAGGCTGCCCGCGAGCGTGGCGATCCCGATGGTGTCGGCGCCGCCGCTGCCCACGATCACGTCGATCGGGCTGACGGGCGCGGCGTTGCCGCTGGTGGTGTCCGTAGTCTGCACGGTGAGCGCGTAGAGCTGGCCGCCGGCCGCCCCCGCCACCCCGGCCGCACCGGCCGACAGCGTGGCGGCATTGGCGGCGGTGGCGAGGGTGAAGGCCGCCGCCCCGGTCCCGCCGAGCGTGTAGGAATAGCTGCCCGCGCTGCTGCCGCCGACCTGGACCACGGCGGCGAGCGCCGCCCCGGCCGCAAGCCCCGAGGCTCCCTGCGAGCCGGCCAGCGCGGCGCTGACCGCGCTGGCGGCCACGCCGGTCGGCGTGCTGGGCACCGCGCGGTTCCAGCCGATCACGTCCATCGCCCGCAGGTCGGCCGTCGAGACGGCGTTGACCACGCCGGAGGAGGAGAAGGCGTTGAACGCGTCGTGGCCCATCGAGGATGCCCAGTCGCCGGCATCGCCGCCGGAGGCGGTGTTGAACGTACCGGCGTTGGTGGTGCCGCCGTCGAACGACAGATACCCCGGGGTGGAGGCCGAGAAGTCGCGCACCCCGGCCGAGGCGTAGTGGAACAGGTCGTAGGCGTCGTAGCTATTGGCCGTGGTGCCGATGGTCATGCCGGTGAACAGGATGCGGCCCATCACCTCGGTGAGCTCGTGCAGCGCCACGCCGTTGAAGTCGTAGGTGCCGGCGGTGATGCCGTCGCTGGTGCTGTAGTCGAACGGCAACGCGCTGGAAAAGCCGACATAGCCGTCGAGCGCCGCGCCGGTGGCGGCGGCGAGGCCGAGCGCCTTGGCCTGCGCCGTGGTGGTCCAGAAATTGCCGGCGACGGGGCTGCTGGCGGGCAACGTGGCGACGGCGCTGCGGTCGTCGGCCGAGGTGGCGTCGGCGGTCAGCGCGCCGGCCAGCGAGGAATAACTGAGGCTGGTCAGGTAGCTCTGGCTGCTGCCCAGGCTGTTGCTGCCGAGCGCGTAGCCGTTCACCTCGCCATAGCCGACCGCGATGTTGACGGTGACCGCATCGGTGATCTGGCTCTGCAGGTACTGCGCCGCGGCCAGCACGCCGGCGGTGAAGCTGCTGGGCGCCGCGGAGACGCTTGAGTCCCAGGAAATGTTGATCACCAGTCCGGAGGCGGTGCCGGAGGTGGTGGTGCCCGACCCGCCACCGCCCGACCCGCCGGTGCCGCTGCTGCCGGGGCGGGCGGCGCCGTTATCGCCGTCGGGGGCGAACAGCACGGTCTGGCCCAGGCTGGGGCCGCCGAAGCGCAGCACGGGCGCCATCATCAGCGCGGCAGCGTCGGCCGGCGGGTCGAGCCAGTCGAACGCCGGATTGCCCTGGAATAAGTTCGATATCCGTATATTTGCGGCCATGCTATGGTTTCCCGGTGCCGCGTCTCTGGCACTTTTTGCCTTGTCATCAATTGTTTAGTTGGCACGACGCGAACCGGTCAAGATCGCCTGGGGGACTAGTCCACCCGGCTGAGCCCAGTCTTGACCGCGCCGGCAGAGCGGCGAGACTGTGGCCATGACCGCATCACGCCCCGACCTCACACGCTGCCGCCTGCTCGATGGTTTCGTCCCGCTGCTGTGGGACCAGCCGGCCGGGCGGCTCTATCTCCGCATCGGCCGCGTCGGCGAGGAACTGCTCTATCTCGACCGGCTTTCGCACGGGCTGGGCGATTTGCGGCTGGAGCGTGGCAACCTCAGCCGCCCGCAGGTGGTGCGCTTCGAGCGGCGCGGCGCGCGGCTGCTGCTGGTGGCGGCGAATTACGCCTGGCGCTCCTCCTCGCCGGAGCAGGCGCAGCGCGACGCGGTGCGGCAGGCCTTCGCCGAATCCGTCCTGTGGGCGTTCGACATCCTCGGCGAGGAGCATGGCGTCGTGCTGGTGGACGCCACCGGCTTCCTGCTGCGCGACGCCAGCAACGTCGCCGGCGTGCTCAGCGGCGCGGGGGAGGGTGCCTATGCGCTCGACCCGTCGCGCTGCGCCATCGCCGAAGAGGGCACCGGCGCCTTTCCGCTGAACACCCAGGTGGAGAGCATCCTCACCTTCACCAACCCCAACGCGCACCGGTTGCCGTTCTGGTTCGGCAATGGCCAGCTTGAGGGCCTGGCGGCGATGGCGCCCGACCCGCGCGCCATCACCATCCGCGTCCGCAACTGCTTTGTGCAACTGCCCGATGCCGACTTCCGGCCGCGCCGCTTCGACCCGCGCTCCTCGTTTTTCAGCAGCGTGATCTTCCACGATTTCGCGACCTCGCTGGAGGAGCCGGCCGACACGCATTACGCGCTGCGCCACCGGCTGGAGAAGAAAGACCCCACGGCGGCGATCAGCGAGCCGGTGCGGCCGATCGTCTACTACATCGATCGCGGCGCGCCGGAGCCGATGCGCACCGCGCTGCTGGAAGGGGCCGTCTGGTGGAACAAGGCGTTCGAGGCCGCCGGCTTCCGCGATGCCTTCCGGGTGGAGTTGCTGCCCGAGGGCGCCGACCCGATGGATATCCGCTACAACATGGTCAACTGGGTGCCGCGCGCCACCCGCGGCTTCTCCAACGGCAAGATGATCTGGGACCCGCGCACCGGCGAGATCCTCCAGGGCACCGTCACCCTCACCGCGCTGCGCGACCGCCATCTGCGCGCCATCACCGAGGCGCTGCTGTCGCCATACGACGACGCCACGCCCTGCCCAACGGTGCACGAGCTGATGATGGCCCGGCTGCGCCAGCTCTCGGCACATGAGATCGGCCACACGCTCGGGCTGGACCACAACCACGTCGCCAGCACCTTCGGCGCCGAAATGTCGGTGATGGACTACCCGGCGCCGGTGCTGAAGCTCACCGGCAATGGCGGCATCGACCTGTCGGCGGCCTATGGCACGGCGATCGGCAGCTGGGACGAAATTTCCATCGCCTGGGGCTACCGCCAGTTCCCGCCCGGCACCACGCCGGCGCAGGAGGCGGCTGAGCTGAACCGCATGCTGGAGGACGCTGCCCGGCGCGGCCTCTACACCCTGGCGCAGCAGGACGCGGTGCCCGACAGCGGCGTGCACCCCAAGGGCCATAACTGGGACACCGGGGAGGACGCCGCCGAGGAACTGCACCACGTCCTGGCCGTGCGCGAGGCGGCACTCGCCCGCTTTGGCGAGAACGCCATCAAGCCCGGCCGGCCGATGGCGCTGCTGGCCGACGTGCTGGTGCCGCTCTATCTGCTGCACCGCTACCAGACCGAGGCGGCGGTCAAGCTCGTGGGCGGGCTGGAGTTCCGCTACGCCATGCGTGGCGACGGCCAGCCCGTCACCCGCATTGTGCGCGGCGACGACCAGCGGCGCGGGCTGGCGGCGGTGCTGGCCACGCTATCGCCCGCCGCGCTGACCCTGCCGGAGCCGCTGCTGCGCCTGCTGCCGCCCCGCCCGCCGGAATATCCCCGCATCCGCGATTCCTTCGCCGGCCATACCGGCCTCACCTTCGACCCGCTGGGCGCCGCCGAGGGCGCCGCCACCCACAGCCTCGCCCTGCTGTTTCACCCGCACCGCGCCGGCCGGTTGGTGGAGCATCACCAGCGCGACGCCTCCCTGCCGGGCCTGCACGAGGTGCTGCGCACGGCGCTGGACGCCACCTGGCACGCCCCCGCCCAAACTGGCCCCGCCCAAACTGGCCCCGCCGAAACCGGCCTTGCCCAGGCGGTGAAGCTGGTGGTGGAACATGTGGCGCTCCGCCATCTGCTGGCGCTCGCCGCCAGCGAGGAGGCCTCGGCGCTGGTGCGGGCGATCGCCTGCGACGTGGTGGAGGAATTGCGTGCCGCAGTGGCCGCCGGGCTGGCCGAAGGCGGCCTGGACCCGGTCACCCGCGCCCATCGCCGGGCGGCGCTGGACAGCCTCGCCGCCTTCGCCCGCACGCCGGAACGCTTCCGCACCCCGGGCACGCTGCCGCCGCCGCCGGGTATGCCGATCTGACCGGCCGCTCGCCTTACGCGGCGCCCGGCGCCGGGGCCGCCGCGCGCGCCAGCGCCAGGCAGATGTTCACCCCTTCGCCCAGCGATGACATGTAGTGGTCGGCGTCCATCGCGGCCTGCAGCCGGTCCTCGCCGGCCTGCGCCGTCTCGCCCACCCACAGCCCGGCCAGCACCGGCGCCTGCGGCACGATCCGGCGGATGCGCCGCACCAGATAGCGCAGTTGCGAGGGGCTGGTGCCGATGTCGAGGTAGCAGAGGCTCACCATCGCCACCCCGCTCACATCCAGCCCGCCGATCGCCTCGCGCGACACCGCCGCGAACGGCACCGCCCGCGCGCCGAGCCCGTTCTTGATCAGCAACTGCACCAGCATGTCGGCCACCGCCTGGTCGAACGGCCCGCCGCCGGCCACGCACAGCACCGCCGCCGGGCTGGCCCAGGCCCCGGCCAGCTCGCCGGCCAGCGGGTCGATCCGCACCGACTCGACCCGTTCGGGCAGCGCCATGCCGGGCGGCAGGTCCATGCCGGAGGTCGCCTCGGCCCGCGGCCTGGCTGTGGCTGGCACCTGGTCCTCGAAATCGTCCAGCTCATCGACCAGCCGCACCATCGCCGCCTGCATGCGCGCCAGCACGGCCGCGCTCAACACGCCGCGCTCCGCATCCAGGGCGGCGCGCTGCAGGCCCTGCACCGCCACCTCGTCGTAATAGGCCGACAGCGAGCGGCTTTTCAGCATGATCTCGGCGTATTCCAGCGCCTCGTCGGGGTCGTTGGCCAGCACCCGCTGGTAGAAGCGTTCCACCGGCGTCAGCGCCGGCCGGTCGCCCATCAGCACGTCCAGGAACTCCAGCCGCCGCACATGCCGGCCCAGCACCACCAGGCACACCGTCAGCGGCATCGACAGGATCAGCCCGATCGGCCCCCACATCCAGGTCCAGAAGATCGCCGCCACCACCACCGAGATCGGCGACAGCCCGGTGCTGCGCCCGTAGGCGGGCGGGTCGACGAACTGCCCCATCACCACCTCGGTGACGACGAACAGCGCCACGGTGGCCCCCGCCATCCCCCAGCCCGGCTCCACCGCCGCCGCCAGCGTGGCCGGCAGCAGTCCGGCCAGCACCGAGCCGAAATAGGGCACGAAGCGGAACAGCCCCCCCAGCGTGCCCCACAGCAGCGCATTGGGCACGCCGATCACCAGCAGCCCGAGCCCGATCACCAGCCCGAAAAACGCGTTCAGCCCCAGCTGCGTCAGCAGGTACCGGCTCAGCCGCCGCGCCGTGTCGTCCAGCGCCCGCGTGGTGCGCTGCAGGTCCTTCAGTCCGAACAGCCGGATGAAGCGGTCGCGCAAATCGGCGTGCTGCAGGAGGATGAATATCGCCACCATGAACACGATGCCGGTGGTGGCCAGCGGCGAGACCACCGGCAGCAGGATCCGCTCGGCGATCTCGATCGGTGTGGGGTCCGGCTGATGCACCTCCACCACCGTCGGCGGCGCCGGTGTGTCCTTGGCGGCCGCGGCCGCGGCGCGCGAGGCCGGCGGCTTGGCGGGCGGCGCCGGCGGGCGCACCGGCTGACCGATCGCGGCGATGATGCCGGACATCTGGTCCAGCGCCACCGCGCGGATGCCGGCCACCTTCTGGTCGATGGTGCGCGCATAGCCCGGGATGCCGGAGACCAGCTGCGACATCTGCACCCCGATCAGCCCGCCCAGCGACAGGATGGCGCCGAGCGCCAGGAGCACCGCCAGGAACACCGCCGGCACCCGCCCCAGCCAGGCCCGCCGCAGCAGCCGCACCAGCGGCGCCAGCACGAACGACAGCATGATGGCGAGCGCGATCGGCACCAGAACCTCGCGCCCCACATACAGCGCGACCACGATCACCACGCCGACGGCCAGCGAGGTCAGCGTGCCAAGCTCGCTCCCGGCGTCCGGGGCAACGCTCGCCCGTGGGTCGGCTGTCTCCAGCACGGCCGCCGGCCCGGCGGCCGCACCCAGTCCCGAGGGCGCCATTCACCGCTTCCCGGTGCGATCGGGCATGTGCCCCGGCTCGCCTGCCATCATGTCGGTGCTCCTGTCTGGATCGCGGCGGGCAGATCGCGGAGCGTGGATCGCGGGCCGCGCTGTCCCGGGCCAGAAATAGCCCCCAATGGGGCGTCAATACGGCGGCCTCGCTGGCGGCCTGCTAGCCGATCCGCCGCCGCGCCCCCGCCTCCGCCACCGGCAGCGCCGTGGCCGCCAGCACCGCCGGCGGCGGCAGGTCGCGCACCGCCCGTTCCGCCGCCGCCAGGGTGGCGGCGGTGTCCGGCAGCGCCGGCACGTCCAGCCGGGGCGGGCGGGTGAAGTCGAAGCAGGCGGTCAGGTCGCCGCTCACCCGCCGGCGCCAGGCGCTCAGCAGATGCGCCTCCACCCCGAACCGCGCTTCCAGCAGCCGCAGCACCGAGCTGTGGTCGAACACCTGCCCGCATACCGGCGACAACTCCCCCGGCGCGGCGGCGCTCCACGGCGAGATGACGATGCACGGCACCCGGAAGCCCAGCCCGACCGCCTTGCCGTCCACCCATTCGTCGGCGGTGTCCGGCTCGGGCAGCGGCGGCGCCACGTGGTCGAACAGCCCGTCATTCTCGTCCCAGTTCAGCACCACCGCGGCCCGCGCCCATAGCTTCGGGTTGGACCAGAGCGCCGACAGCAATTGCGCCGTGTAGTGCTCGCCGGCGGCTGGCAGGTAGGAGGGATGCTCGCTGGCGGCGGCCGGCGGCACCACGAACAGCACCTGCGGAATGTCGCCGCGCCGGATGTCGTCCAGCAGTGCTGCGAAATCCTGGTTGCGCATGGCCTGGTCGTGCAGCGCCGAGCCGGGCGGTGCGGCGCGGTACTGGGCGAAATACTTCAGCACGTTGCAGCCGAAATCATCGGCCTCGTGATGCACCCGCCACGACACCCCGGCCCGCTCCAGCCGTTCCGGATAGGTCTCCCAGGTGTAGTTGCGGCCGCGATTGTCCAGCGCCGCGCGGCCGAAGCGCCGGGCGGCGTCCACCGTGCCGGTCATCATCAGGATGCGGTTCGGATGGGTCGGGCCGAGCATGCCGGCATGGTAGCCGTCGCACAGCGTGAAGGCGTCGGCCAGCGCGCTGTAGAACGGGATGTCGGCGCGGGCGAGATAGCCCATGGTGAACCCGGCATTCGCCCCCTCGCGGGCCAGGGAGGCCACCCAGCGGTTCATCCGCCCGCCGGCCAGCGCCGCGTGCTGGCTGCGCCGGGAATGCTCCAGGTCCGGCAGGCGCTGGGCGGCGGTGCGCAGCGTGTCCAGATGGAAGGGCAGCCGCACGCCGCCCGCCGCCGCCGGGTCGGGCTGGCGAAACAGCGCCGCGCCGGCCGGGTCGGCAAAGCCCCGTACCCCGGCCAGGGTGCCGAAATAATGGTCGAAGGAGCGGTTCTCCTTCATCAGCACGATGATGTGGTCGATGTCGCGCAGGGTGCCGGCGGGCTGAGCGGTCGTTGCAGGGGGGGCCATCGCCGGGGCGGCCATCGCCGGGGCGGCCATCGCCGGGGTGGCCAGCATCGCGGCGCCGCCGGTCAGCAGGCCGCGCCGCGTCGGGGTCACTTGCGCGCCTCCAGGAAGCGCGAGAACGCATCCAGCGTCAGGTCCGAGACATGGTGCTCGATGCCCTCGGCATCCTGCTCGGCGGCCTCGGCCGGCACCCCCACGGCGCGCAGCAGGTCCACCACCAGCCGGTGGCGCGCCTTCACGCGGGCCGCCAGCACCTCGCCCGCCTCGGTCAGGAACACGCCGCGATAGGGCCGGGCGGTGGCCAGCCCCTCGCGCTTCAGCCGGGCGATCGTCTTGATGGCGCTGGCATGCGACACGCCCAGCCGGCGCGCGATGTCGGTCGGCCGCGCTTCGCCGCCGGTGGCCAGCAGGTCGGCGATCAACTCGGCGTAATCCTCCAGCAGCGCGGTGGACTGCGCCGTACGCGTCTTGCCGAACCGCTTCGCCTGGGTAGGCTCTGCGGGCAGCACGGGCTCGGCGGCCTCGCCTGCTGGCGGCGCCGGGTGGTGGGCCGGCTGTTGCGGCACGCTGGGTTTCCTTCAGGCGGGGCCGGACCATGACGAAGCGGGCGCCGGATTTCAACCGCGCCGGCGAGTCGCGGCGCTTTGCCGGTTGACAGCACGGCGAGGCCAACCACATCCTAGGCGACGAAGTGTAGCCATGGCTACAACTTCACGACCATGGTAGAAACCCCGCGCGGAGGCTGCCGAATGGCCAAGCTGGCGACCGTGCCGACCACTGACTGGACCGGCCCGCACCCGCGCGAGGGCCGCAAAAGTCTGCCGGAAGTGCATTCCACCATCCGGGTGCCGCAGGGCGGCTCGTGGCTGCGGCGGCTGCTGGCCTTCTCCGGGCCGGGCTACATGATCTCGGTCGGCTACATGGACCCCGGCAACTGGGCCACCGACATCGCCGGGGGCGCGCGCTTCGGCTACACGCTGCTTTCCGTCATCCTGCTGTCGAACCTGATGGCGATCCTGCTGCAGGCGCTGGCGGCGCGGCTCGGCATCGCCACCGGGCGCGACTTGGCGCAGGCCTGCCGCGATGCCTATCCTCGCCCGGTCAACCTGATGCTGTGGCTGGCCTGCGAGCTGGCGATCATCGCCTGCGACCTGGCCGAGGTGATCGGCACGGCGATCGCCCTGCAATTGCTGTTCGGCATCCCGCTGGTGGCCGGCGCGCTGATCACCGGGCTGGACGCCTTCCTGCTGCTGCTGCTGATGCAGCGCGGTTTCCGCTACCTGGAAGCCTTCGTGATCGCGCTGCTGGCGGTCATCGCCGCCTGCTTCGCGGTGCAGATCGTGTTGGCCGCGCCCCCGGTGGCCGCCGTGCTGGCCGGCTTCATCCCCACCACCGGGGTGCTGCGCGACCCGGCGATGCTGTACATCGCCATCGGCATCATCGGCGCAACGGTTATGCCGCATAACCTTTACCTTCATTCATCGATCGTGCAGACTCGTGCCTTCGTGCGCGACGAGCCGGGCAAGCGCGAGGCGATCCGCTTCGCCACCTGGGACAGCAGCATCGCGCTGATGCTGGCGCTGTTCGTCAACGCCGCCATCCTGGTGGTCGCCGCCGCCGCCTTCCACGGCAGCGGCCATGCCGACGTGGCCGATATCGGCCAGGCCTACGGGCTGCTGTCGCCGCTGCTGGGCGCGGCCATCGCCTCCACCCTGTTCGCGCTGGCGCTGCTGGCCTCGGGGCTGAACTCCACCGTCACCGCCACGCTGGCCGGGCAGATCGTAATGGAGGGCTTCCTGCACCTGCGCCTGCCCGGCTGGGTGCGCCGGCTGATCACCCGGGCCATCGCCATCGTGCCGGTGGTGGCGGTCACCGCGCTGTACGGCGAGCGGGGGACGATGGAGTTGCTGGTGCTGAGCCAGGTGGTGCTGTCGATGCAACTGCCCTTCGCGGTGATCCCGCTGGTGCGCTTTGTGTCCGACCGGCGGCGCATGGGCGGCTTCGTGATCGGCCGGCCGCTGGCCGCCGCCGCCTGGATCGTGGCGGCGGTGATCCTGCTGCTGAACGGCAAGCTGCTGTTCGACGTCGTGCTGGGCGCCGGCTGAGGCGGTGCGGGCGCTGGCTGGCCTGCTGATGCTGCTGGCGGGGCCGGTGCTGGTTGGGCCGGTGCTGGTTGGGCCGGCGCTGGCCGAGCCGGTGACGATCCCCGGGCCGGGCGGCCTCGCGCTGCGGGCCGACCTGGCGCTGCCGGCCGGGCCGCCGGTGGCGCCGGCCATCGTGGCGCTGCATGGCTGCGGCGGCCCCTATCCGCCGCGGGACGGGCAATGGGCGCGCGCGCTGGTCGCCGCCGGGCATATCGTGCTGCGGCCGGACAGTTTCGGCTCGCGCGGCCTCGGTTCGCAATGCCGCGAGCGCCACCGCGTCGCCACCTCCGGCGGGCTGCGCCGGCTGGATGCCATCGCCGCCGCGCGCTGGCTGGCCGCGCGGCCCGGCACGCCGCCGGGGGGCGTGGCGCTGCTCGGCTGGTCGGATGGCGGCAGCACCGTGCTGGCCGCCGGCAAGGTGGCGCCAGACCTGCCGGCGGGGCTGCTGCGCGGACTGGTGGCGTTCTATCCGGGTTGCCGCGCCGCCTCGGTGAGCGCCACCTGGCAGCCGGCGGCGGCGCTGCTGATCCTGCATGGCGCGTCCGACGATTGGACCCCGGCGGCGCCGTGCATCGCGCTGGAGGCGAAGCATCCCGAAATGGTTATGCTTCATACCTATCCCGGCGCCTACCATGATTTCGACTCGCCGGCGAAGCTGCACACGCTGCGCAACATCCCCACCAGTCAGAACCCCGACCATAGCGTGCACCTGGGCGGCGACCCGGCGGCATGGGCGGACGCGCTGCGGCGCGTGCCGGCGTTCCTGGCGGCTCAGCCCCCCAGGTAGCGCCAGCCCAGCACGGCGGCGGCGCCCACGCCATACAGCGCCAGCGCCGCGGCGAGGATGGCGCGCCGGTGCGGCCGCAGCCCCGGCATCACCTGCACGCCGAGCATCGCCGCCATCACCAGCAGCCCCAGCGCGCGCAGCAGGCGCCAGGTCTCGTCCAGGACGACCGGCGCCACGCCGTTACCCCCGGCCGGCCTCGTAGACCTTGAGGTTGGCGTAGGCGGCCTTCAGCAGCGTGGCCGGCCGGCCGGCGGCGGTGGCGCGGGCCAGCATGTCGCCCACCACATGGTCGGCCTCCACCTGGCTGCCGCGCCGCAGGTCGCGCAGCATGGAGGCCTCCCACGTGCCCTGGGGGTCGGTGAACTGCTTGCGGCTGTTGGCGCGGTGCGCCTCGCGCGGCGCATGGCCGGCGGCGGCGGCGGCGGCCGAGCAGTCCTCCAGCATCTCCAGCATCAGGCCCGCGCCGTCCGGGCTGGCGCGCACGATCTGCCCGACATTGCCGCGTATCAGGCAGCACATCGCCGCCATCGAGCACAGGAAGACCCATTTTTCCCACATATCCTGCTCGATATCGTCGCTCAGCCGCGAGTCGAAGCCACCCTTGCCCAGCACCGGGCCGAGCGCCGCGCAGGCCGCAGCGGCGGCCGGGCTGCGCGGGCCGGTGACGAAGCTGTGGATCTTGTTGAGGTGGCGCACCGTGCCGTCGGCCTCCAGCGTGACGGCGATCGCGGCCACCCCGCCCAGCACCCGGTCGCGGCCGAACTCCGCGTCCAGCCGTTCCAGGTGGCGCATGCCGTTCAGCTGCGGGATGATCAGCGCGCCGGCCGCCGCCGGGCGGATGGCGGCGATCGCGGTTTCCAGGTCGTAGGCCTTGCAGCCGACGATGATGGCGTCGTAGCCCGGCGCGACGGTCTCGCTGGTGACGGTCTTCACCGGGATGGCGAGGTCGCCCATCGGGCTCTTGATCACCAGCCCGTCGCGGGCCAGTTGTTCGGCACGGCGCGGGCGCACCAGGAAGGTGACATCCACCCCGCCGGCCGCCAGCCTGCCGCCGTAATAGCCGCCGATGCCGCCGGCGCCCAGGACCAGTATGCGCATTGCCATGCTCCTCGATATGCTGGCCGCACACTGCCGGGCGGCGATGGGGTTGCCAACCCGGGGAGTATGCTGCATGGCCGGAATGCGGGCGGGGGGATGGAACGCCAATTCCACCGCCGGTCAACCCCATGTTACAGGGTATCCATCATGGACGCCGACACGAAGACCACCATTGCGATCGGCAGCGACCACGCCGGCCCGGCCCTGAAGGCGGTGCTGGCCGAGGCGCTGCGCGCGGCCGGGCACACCGTGCTCGACCTGGGCACCGACGGGACCGGCAGGGTCGACTACCCGGATTACGCCCATGCCGTGTGCCGCGCGGTGGAGCAGGGCCAGGCGCGCTTCGGCGTGCTGATCTGCGGCACCGGCATCGGCATGTCGATCGCCGCCAACCGCCACGCCGGCATACGCTGCGCGCTGGCCGGCGAGGTCACCAGCGCCCGGCTGGGCCGCCAGCACAACGACGCCAACGTGCTGGCGATGGGTGCGCGGGTCATCGGCGACGCGGTGGCGCTGGACATCCTGGCGACCTTCCTCACCACCGCCTACGAGGGCGGGCGCCACGACGGCCGCCTGGCCAAGCTTGCCGCCACCTGAGTCCCCCGCGCCCGAAGGACACGCCATGAACGACCACTCCCCCGCCGCCGGCCTGCAGCGCTTCTTCGCCGCCCCGCTGGCCGAGACCGACCCCGAGCTGGCCGCCGCCATCGACCGCGAACTGGTGCGCCAGCAGGACGGCATCGAACTGATCGCCAGCGAGAACATCGTCTCCGCCGCGGTGATGCAGGCGCAGGGCTCGGTGCTCACCAACAAATACGCCGAGGGCTATCCGGGCCGGCGCTACTATGGCGGCTGCGTGGAGGTGGATGTCGCCGAAAACCTGGCGATTTCGCGCGCAAAACAGCTGTTTTCCTGCGAATTCGCCAATGTTCAGCCGCATTCCGGGGCGCAGGCCAACCAGGCGGTGTTCCTGGCGCTGCTGCAGCCGGGCGACACCATCCTGGGCATGAGCCTCGCCGCCGGCGGCCACCTGACGCACGGGGCGGCGCCCAACCTGTCCGGCAAGTGGTTCCATGCCGTGCAGTACGGGGTGCGCCGCGAGGACGGTGTGCTGGATTACGAGGAGCTTGAGCGCCTCGCCCGCAGCGAGAAGCCGAAGCTGATCATCGCCGGCGGCAGCGCCTATCCGCGGGTGATCGATTTCGCCCGCATCCGCGCGGTGGCCGACGAGGTCGGCGCCTATTTCATGGTGGACATGGCGCATTTCGCCGGCTTGGTGGCCGCCGGCGTGTTCCCCAGCCCGCTGCCGCATGCCCATGTGGTGACCACCACCACCCACAAGACCCTGCGCGGCCCGCGCGGCGGCATGGTGCTGTCCAACGACCTGGAGATCGGCAAGAAGATCAACTCCGCGGTGTTCCCCGGTCTGCAGGGCGGGCCGCTGATGCATGTGATCGCCGGCAAGGCGGCGGCGTTCGGCGAGGCGTTGCGGCCGGAGTTCCGCGCCTATCAGCGGGCGGTGGCCGAGAACGCGAAGGCGCTGGCGGCAAGCCTGGTGGAGCAGGGGCTGGCGATCGTCACCGGCGGCACCGACAGCCACCTGATGCTGGTGGACCTGCGGCCCAAGGGCGTGACCGGCAAGGCCGCCGAGGGCAGCCTGGAGCGCGCCCACATCACCGCCAACAAGAACGCCATCCCGTTCGACCCGGCCAAGCCGGCAGTGACCTCCGGCATCCGGCTGGGCACGCCGGCGGCGACCACGCGCGGCTTCGGCGTGGCCGAGTTCCAGGAGGTCGGCCGCATGATCGGCCAGGTGCTGGACGGGCTGGCCAAGTCGAACGACGGCGGCAACGCCGCCGCCGAGGCCGAGGTTGGCGAGCGGGTGCGCGCGATGTGCGCGCGCTTCCCGATCTATACGGGCCGGTAGCCGCCATGCGCTGCCCCTTCTGCGGCCATGAGGACACGCAGGTGAAGGACAGCCGTCCGACCGAGGACGGCCTGGCCATTCGCCGGCGGCGGTCCTGCGCGGGGTGCAGCCAGCGCTTCACCACCATCGAGCGGGTGCAGCTGCGCGAGCTGACGGTGGTGAAGACCGACAGCCGCCGGGTGCCGTTCGACCGCGACAAGCTGGCCCGCTCGGTGCGCATCGCGCTGCGCAAGCGGCCGGTGGACGACGAGCGGATCGAGCGCATCGTCAACGGCATCGTGCGCAAGATGGAGGCCTCGGGCGAGGCCGACATCCCGAGCAAGCAGATCGGCGAACTGGTGATGGAGACGCTGAAGGAGGTGGATGCGGTGGCCTATGTCCGCTTTGCCTCCGTCTATAGGAATTTCCGGGAAGCCAAGGATTTTGAAGCATTCCTTGGCGAACTCGGCGACCCGGCCTGAGATGGCGGACGATATTCCCCATATGCGGGCGGCGCTCGCGCTGGCCGGGCGTGGGCTGGGCAGCACCTGGCCGAACCCCTCGGTGGGCTGCGTCATCGTGCGCGACGGGGTGGTGGTCGGGCGCGGCACCACCGCGCCGTTCGGCCGCCCGCATGCCGAGCCGCAGGCGCTGGCGATGGCGGGCGACCTCGCGCGCGGGGCCACCGCCTATGTGACGCTGGAGCCCTGCTGCTTCCATGGCCGCACGCCGCCCTGCACCGAAGCGCTGATCGCGGCCGGGATCGCCCGCGTGGTGGTCGCCACCTGCGACCCCGATCCGCGGGTGAACGGGGCGGGCCTGCGGCGGCTCCGCGAGGCCGGGATCGCGGTGGAGCAGGGCGTGCTGCGCCACGAGGCCGAGGCGGTGGCCGAGGGGCTGTTCCACCGGGTGCGCCAGGGCCGGCCGCTGGTGACGCTGAAGCTGGCCAGCACGCTGGACGGGCGGATCGCCACGGCGGGCGGCGAGAGCCAGTGGATCACCGGCGCCCCGGCGCGGCGCCTGGCCCACGCGCTGCGCGGGCGGCACGACGCGGTGATGGTGGGCATCGGCACCGCCAGCGCCGACGACCCGGACCTGACCTGCCGCATCCCCGGCTTCAAGCCGGTGCCGATGGTGCGGGTGGTGGCGGACAGTCATTTGCGCCTGCGCCTGCTGTCGCGCCTGGTGGTCACCGCGCGCGACACCCCCACCTGGGTGCTGACGCGCGCCGATGCGGATGCGCGGCGCGCGGCGGCGCTGGAGGATCTGGGCGTGGCGCTGCTGCGGGTGCCGGCCGGCGGCGCCGGGGTGGACCTGGCGGCCGGGCTGGCGGCGCTGGCCGGGCGCGGCATCACCCGATTGCTGGTGGAAGGCGGGGCGCAGCTTGCGGCGGCGCTGCTGCGTGACGATCTGGTGGACAGGATCGCCTGGTTCCATGCCCCCGCGGTGATCGGGGCCGACGGGTTCCCGGCGGCGCAGGCATTCGGGGTGGCGGCGCTGGACGCGATGCCGCGCTTCGTGCGCGAAAGGGTGACGCCGGTGGGCGAGGACGTGCTGACCGAATTGCGGCGCAGGCGCGAGGGAGAGGGCTGATGTTCACCGGTATCGTCACCGGGCTGGGCAGCGTGCGGGCCATCACCCCCCTGGGCGACGGGCGGGACATGCGGCTGGTGATCGGCACGTCCTGGGCCAACACGGCGGAGATCCCGCTGGGCGCCTCGATCGCCTGTTCCGGCTGCTGCCTGACGGCGGTGGAGGTGGGGGCGGACTGGTTCGCCGCCGACGCCTCCGCCGAGACACTGTCCAAGACCACGCTGGGCGGCTGGGCGGTGGGCACGCGGGTCAATCTGGAACGGCCGCTGAGGGTGGGCGACGAACTGGGCGGCCATATCGTCTCGGGCCATGTGGACGGGGTGGCGGAGGTGCTGGCGGCGGCGGCGGAGAACGGCTCCACCCGCTGGACCTTCCGGGTGCCGGCGGCGCTGGCCCGCTTCATCGCGCCGAAGGGCAGCGTGGCGGTGGACGGGGTGTCGCTGACGGTCAACGAGGTGGATGGCGACAGCTTCGGGGTGAACATCATCCCGCACACCGCCGCGGTGACGACGTTCGGCTTGCTGCGCCCGGGCGACCGGGTGAACATCGAGATCGATACGCTGGCGCGCTATGTCGCCCGCTTGGGGGAATTCTCATGAGCCAGCTTCTGACCCGCAGCCTGTCGGACTACCTCGCCTCCGCCGAGGAGCTGATCGAGGAGGCGCGAGAGGGCCGCATGTTCATCCTGGTCGATGACGAGGACCGGGAGAACGAGGGCGACCTGGTGATCCCGGCCCAGTTCGCGACGCCGGATGCGGTGAACTTCATGGCGCGGTACGCGCGCGGGCTGATCTGCCTGGCACTGGCCCGGCCGCGGGTGGAGCAGCTTGGGCTGCCGCTGATGAGCCAGTCCAACGGCACCCGCCATGCCACTGCTTTTACCGTATCAATCGAGGCGCGGGACGGCGTGACCACCGGGATTTCCGCGCATGACCGGGCGCGCACCATCGGGGTGGCGATCAACCCGGCCTGCGGGCGCGATGAGATCGTGACCCCCGGCCACGTGTTCCCGCTGATGGCGCGCGAGGGCGGCACGCTGGTGCGCGCGGGGCATACCGAGGCGGCGGTGGACATTGCGCGGCTGGCCGGGCTGAACCCCTCGGGCGTGATCTGCGAGATCATGAACGACGACGGCACCATGGCCCGCATGCCGGACCTGGTGGCCTTCGCGCAGCACCACAACCTGAAGCTCGGCACCATCGCCGACCTGATCGCCTATCGCCGGCGCACCGAGCGGCTGGTGAAGCGGATCAGCGAGGCGACGCTGACCCATGAGGTGGGCGGCGAATGGCGGCTGCTCACCTATGCCAACACCGTCGAGTATTGCGAGCATCTGGTGCTGGTGAAGGGCGACCTGTCCGCCCCCGGCCCGGTGCCGGTGCGCATGCACGGCGTGGACCTGCTGAACGACGTGATCGGCAGCCGCACCGGCGCCGTGCTGCGCGGCGCCATGGCGATGATCGCCGCCGAAGGGCGCGGGGCGGTGGTGCTGCTGCGCGAGATGCGGCCGACCGCGCTGTCGGAGCGGGTGGAGCATCTGGGCAGCGAGACGCCGCGCACCCAGCTGCGCGACTACGGCATCGGCGCGCAGATCCTGTTGGACCTGGGCGTGCGGGACATGGTGCTGCTGTCCAACACCCAGCGCACGATTGTTGGTATTGAAGGCTACGGGCTGAACATCGTTGCTCAGCGCCCGATTGAAGGAATTCCCGTGAGATGAGTACTGCTGACGCGCCGCTGCCCAAGGCCCCGGTGGTGGAAGGCGCGCGCCCGCACATGCTGGTGGTGCGGGCGCCCTATTACACGCAGATCGTCGATGGCCTGCGCGAGGGCGCCGAGCGCATCCTGCGCGAGGCGGGGGCGACGTTCGACGTGCTGGACGTGGCCGGCGCGCTGGAACTGGCGGCCGCCGTGCGCCTGGCGGTGCGCGGGCGGCGGCGCTACGACGGCTACGTGGTGTTGGGCTGCGTGGTGAAAGGCGAGACCGACCATTACGAGCATGTCTGCCGCGAGGCGATGGCCGGGTTGACCCAGGTGGCGCTGCAATTCGCGCTGTGCCTGGGCAACGGCCTGCTGACCGTGGCGACCGAGGCGCAGGCGCTGGAGCGCTCGGGCCAGGACGGCCACAACAAGGGCGCCGAGGCCGCCGCCGCCGCGCTGGTGCAGATCAGCGCCGCCCGCTGGCTGGACGCGGTTTGATGGCCACTCCCGCGAAGTCTCGCCCGCGCACCTCGGCGCGCGTGGCCGCCGTGCAGGCGTTGTTCCAGGCGGAGCAGTCGCAGACCAGCCCGGAGACGGTGATCGACGAGTTCATCCGCCACCGGCTGGGCGAGTTGCCGGGCAGCGGCGGGTTCGAGGATGGGCGGGCGCCGGATGCGCATGTGCCGCTGTTCGGCCGCATCGTGCGCACCGCCACCACGCAGCAGGACACGCTGGACGGCATGCTGTCGCAGGCGCTGAGCGCGGACTGGCCGATCGAGCGGCTGGACCCGGTGCTGCGCGCCCTGATGCGCGCTGGCGCCGCCGAATTGTGGATGCAGGACGGGCCGCCGGCGCGGGTGGTGATCAACGAATACCTGGACGTGGCGCACGGCTTCTTCACCGGTGACGAGCCGCGCATGGCCAATGGCGTGCTGGACACGCTGGCCCGGCTGCTGCGGCCGGCGGAGTTCGCGGCCGGGTAGGTCCGGCGGCAGGTCTGCCAAGCAAGGAAGAATCACATGGAGGCGGGGAGGCGGGGAGAAGGAAGTCTGGCATGTGATCTGCCTTGCTTCTCCCCGTCTCACCGCCTCCATGTGAACCTTCTTCCCTGACGGCACCCGCACCCATGCACGCGCTTCCGGCCGAGTTCGCCTTGATCGCACGGCATTTCCGGCCGCTGGCCGGGGAGGGCGCGCTGGGGCTGGGCGACGATGCCGCGGTGCTGGCGGTGCCGGCCGGGCGGGAACTGGTGATCGCCGCCGACGCCATCGTGGCCGGGGTGCATTTCCTGCCCGACGACCCGCCCGACCTGGTGGCGCGCAAGCTGCTGCGCACCAACCTGTCCGACCTCGCGGCGATGGGGGCGGCGCCGCTGGGCTACCTCACCACCGTCTCGGTGCCGAAGGACACGCCGGATGCCTGGTTCGCCGGGTTCGCGGCGGGGCTGGCGGCGGACCAGGCGGCGTTCGGGCTGCACCTGCTGGGCGGGGACACCACCTCCACCCCCGGGCCGGTGAGCCTGTCGCTGACCATCCTGGGCACCGTCGCCGCCGGCTGCGCGGTGCGCCGGGCGGGGGCGCTGGCCGGGCACGGCATATGGGTGAGCGGCACCATCGGCGACGGCGCGCTGGGCCTGCTGGCGGCGACCGGGCGGCTGGACGACCCCACCGGCTGCCTGGCCGGGCGCTACCGGCTGCCGCGGCCGCGGCTGGCGCTGGGCCTGCGGCTGCACGGGGTGGCGGCGGCGGCGATGGATGTGTCGGACGGGCTGGTGCAGGACCTCGGGCATCTGTGCCGCGCGGGCGGGGTGGCCGCCGAGATCGAGGCGGCGTGCTTGCCGCTGTCGGACGCCGCGCGGGCGGCCGGGCCGGCGCTGCTGATGCGCTGCCTGACAGGGGGCGACGATTACGAGCTGCTGATGGCGGTGGCGCCGGAGAACGAGGCGGCATTGCAACGTGCGGCTATCGAGACGAACATTGCCGCCACCCGGATCGGCCACTTCCGTGCCGGCCCGCCGCATGTCACGGTGCGCGACCCCGACGGTGCGGCGCTGCGCATCGGCGCGGGGGGGAACGACCACGGCGGATGGAGCCACTTCGCATGAACCGGAACGTCTGGCTGCTGTTCACCTGCCAGGCGCTGGTCAATGCCGCCGGGATCAGCCAGGTGGCGATGAGCGCGCTGATCGGCTACTCGCTGTCGCCCGACAAGACGCTGGCCACCGTGCCCTATGCGTTGCAGATGCTGGGCACCATGGCGGCCTCCATCCCGGCCGGGATCATCTTCGCGCGGCTGGGTCGGCGGGTCGGGTTCATGGTGGGCGCCACGGCGATGCTGCTGGGCACGCTGACCTATTTCGTGGGGGTCTGGCGGGGCGATTTCCTGCTGTACTGCCTCGGCTCGCTGCCGATGGGGGTGGGGTTCGGCATCGGCCAGCATTACCGTTTCGCCGCCTCGGAAGTGGCCAGGCCGCAGGCGCGGGCGCGGGCGATCGCGCTGGTGATGGCCGGCGGCGTGGTCTCGGCGATCCTGGGGCCGGAACTGGTGAAGCACACCAAGGAGTTGGCCGGGCCGGTGCTGTTCCTGGGCACCTATGCGTGCCTGGCGCTGCTGCCGCTGGTGTCGCTGGTGCTGATCGCCTTTATCGAGCTGCCGCCGGCGCCGCCGCGCGTCGCCTCGCCGACGCCGCTGCGGGTGCTGATGGGCCGGCCGGCCTTCGTGACCGCGGTGATCGCCGGGCTGGTGGGCTACGGCACGATGAACCTCATCATGGCGGCGACGCCGTTGCAGATGATGCTGTGCGGCTTCGGGGTGGACCAGAGCACCGATGTCATCCGTGCCCACGCCATCGCCATGTTCGCGCCCGGCTTCGTGACCGGGCGGCTGATCCAGCGCTTCGGCGTGCACCGGGTGATCGTGACCGGCGGGCTGCTGTGCCTGGGCTGCGCCGCGTTCTCGCTGGCCGAGCCGACGCAGGTGCATTTCATGCTGGCGCTGGCGCTGCTGGGCCTGGGGTGGAACTTCATGTTCGTCGGCGCCACGGCGCTGCTGGCCACGGCCCATGACGCCGGCGAGCGGGTGCGGGCGCAGGCGGCCAACGACTTCATCGTGTTCACCACGGTGACCATCACCGCCTTCACCTCCGGCGCGCTGCAGAACCACAGCGGCTGGGTGGTGGTGAACGCCTCGGTGGTGCCGCCGGTGCTGGTGGCGATGGGGCTGGTGCTGTGGCACCGCGCCACCCATGCGCGCCGGGCCGCGCTGGCCTGAGCCGGCGCGGCTGGCCGCCCCGTCGTCGCCGGTCAGGCGACGACGGTCAGTAGTTGCCGGAGACGCCGCGGCCGGAGCCGGTGGTGCCCAGGCTGCTGCCGGTGCCGGGGGTGAAGCGACCCACATTGCCGAGCAACTGTTGCAGGAAGGTCGAGTCGCTGCCCGGCGCGGGGGTGGTGCGGGCGACCACGCTGACCGGCAGCGAGTCCTTCTTGGATTTCTGCTCCACGCCGCGCAGCACGCCGGACTGGTCGAAGGTCAGCGCCACGACCTCCTGGCTGCGCACCTCGTTGGTGCCGCCGATCACCGGCTTGGTCATCTCGCCGATATAGAGCCAGGTGTTGTCGTCGAAGGTGGCGTGGGCGGTGGGCGAGCCGATCAGGGCGACCACGTCCTTGGTGGTGGTGGTGCCGGGCACCAGCTCCTTCATCGCGTCGGCGTCCACCCGGTTGCCGCGCACCTGCGGCGGGTAGGTCATGAAATCAGGCAGGCCGCAGCCGGCCAGGCCGCTGCTGGCCAGGGCGGCGAGCAGCGCCAGCGGCAGCAGCCGGCGGCGGGCGGGCGTCGAGCCGGTGGGAGCCGAAGGGACGCAACGGGGCGTCGAGACGGGGGCAGGGGGGCGCAAGCTGGCATCCTCTCGATACGCGGTGGAGCTGGGCGGCGTCCGAATGCGATTGACCCGGGCGCCCATCACGCTACGTCTACGGCGTGTCATGCCGGACCCCGCGTGTCAATAAAGACCGTGGCCCCGGTGGCGGGCCTGGAGCAAGGGTGAGATGGGTGTATTTGGCTTCCTGCGCGGCGGCCGCCAGGAGCGGGCGGGCTATGAGTTGTACTGCCAGGCGGTGGCGGCGGCGCGCGATCCGTATTTCTACAGCGTGCTGGGGGTGCCCGACACGCTGGACGGGCGGTTCGACATGGTGGGGCTGCACGCCTTCCTGGTGATCCGCCGGTTGCAGGCCCTGCCGGTGCCGGGCCCGGCACTGGCGCAGGCGCTGTTTGACGCAATGTTCCACGATATGGACCTGAATTTGCGGGAAATGGGGGTCAGCGACCTGTCGGTGGGCAAGAAGGTCAAGCAGATGTGGGAGGCATTCCATGGCCGCGCCGCCGCCTACCAGGGCGCGCTGGCGGCCGGCGACGCCGTGCTGCTGGCCGAGGCGCTGCGGCGCAATGTCTGGCGTGGCGCTGCCGAAGCGCCGGACCCGGCCCACCCCGCGGCGCTGGCGCGGCTGGCGCTGGCGCAGGACGCCTTCCTGGCCGGGCAAGCGGCCGCCGACCTGCTGCGCGGCGTGGTGGCGTTCCTGCCGCCGGCGGAGGCTGCATGAGCGACCTGCATGACGACCTCCCGGAGTTGCACCGACCGCTCGCCGTCGAGCGGATCGGCGGCGCCGGGCGTGATCAGCTGGTCCAGGCCGATGCCGCGGAATGCGCCGCCCTGGCCCGCCGCATGGGCATACCGGCGGTGCTGGGCCTGTCCTGCCGCTTCCATCTGACGCTGGAGCCGCGCGGTGTGGTGTTGGCCGAGGGCGAGTTGGACGCGCGGCTGGTGCGCGTCTGCGTGGTGTCGCTGGAGGAGTTCGAGGCGGTGGTGGCCGAGCGGTTCCGCGTGCGCTTCGTGCCCGAGGCGGACGTGGCGGAGCAGGAGGACGAGGAGGACGACGCGGTGCTCGATCCCGAGTCGGACGACGAAATCCCCTATCGCGGCGGCACGATCGACCTCGGCGAGGCGGCGGCCGAGCAACTGGCACTGGTGCTGGACCCCTATCCGCGCCGGCCGGATGCGACGCTGCCCGATGCCGCGACCGAGGCGGCCGAATCGCCGTTCGCCGCGCTGGCCCGGCTGAAACGGCTGGAGTAGGCTCCCCGTCCGCGGCGTCGCCCGGCGCCACGATGGGAGGCATGATACGCCGTGGCTTGCAGGGGCAGGGGGCCTCTGCTAGACGGCGCGGCTCGCGTTATTGCCATTAAGTGACCACACCCGTCCGGTCCACAGGCGTGCTGCCTGTCGGGCCGGGATTGGTGCTCACGCAGACCGGAGGGGCATTGTCCCATGGCCGTACCTAAGAAGAAGACCTCGCCCTCGCGGCAGGGCATGCGGCGCAGCCACCAGGCGCTGGTCCCGCAGGCCAATGCCGAGTGCGCCAATTGCGGCGAGCTGAAGCGCCCGCACCACGTCTGCAGCCATTGCGGCCATTACGATGGGCGCGAGGTCGTGGGCGCTGGCAAGGCACTGAAGGGCGCTGTTCGCGCCTGACCGGGCGCGCGCACGCCCTCGGTAGCGCGGTCCCTCATCCTGTGGGCGGCTTCGACAGACGCTGGCTTTCGGCGCCCCGACCGATGAGTCGGGTGTGCCAGGGCTTGCGATACGGCAGTGTCTGGCGCATGCAGGGCAGCGTGGCTCCGTGTTCGGAGAAGCGATTCGGCGGCATGCGGCCTTGACGGATCAGTTAACCTTGGCAATCGACGCGATGGGGGGCGACGGCGCCCCCGACATCGTTGTCGCCGGCTTGGCCATCGCGGCGGAGCGGCACCCCGGTGCCCGCTTCCTGCTGGTGGGCGACGAGCCGCGCCTGCTGCCGCTGCTGGCCCGCCACAAGCGGGCGGCGGGCGCCTGCACCATCCGTCATACCGCCGAGGTGATCGCCGGCGACCTCAAGCCCACCGCCGCGCTGCGCCTGCGCGGAGCCTCCATGCGCCTGGCGATCGACGCGGTGGCGGGCGGCGAGGCGGCTGGCGTGGTCTCGGCCGGCAATACCGGCGCGCTGCTGGCGCTGGCCAAGATCGTCATCAAGTCGCTGCCCGGCATCGACCGCCCGGCCATGGCCGCCATCGGCCCCTCGGCGCGCGGCGACGTGGTGATGCTCGACCTCGGCGCCAACGTGCTGTGCGACGTGCGCAACCTGGTGGAGTTCGCCGTGATGGGCGACGTGTTCGCCCGCACCGTGCTCGGCCTCACCGCCCCCACCATCGGCCTGCTCAATGTCGGCTCCGAGGAGCTGAAGGGCGACGAGCGCATCCGCCAGGCGGCCGAGGTGCTGAAGGTCAGCCACCTGAGCGGCCAGTTCCACGGCTTCGTGGAAGGCCACGACATCGCCGCCGGCACCACCGACGTGATCGTGACCGACGGTTTCACCGGCAACGTGGCGCTCAAGACCGGCGAGGGCGCGCTGAAGCTGATGGGCCAGATGCTGCGCGAGGTGTTCTCCTCCTCGCTGGCCGCGCGCATCGGCTACCTGCTGGCCCGCCCGGGGCTGGAGCGGCTGCGCGAGTGGCTGGACCCGCGCCGCTACAACGGCGCCGTGATGCTCGGCCTGGGCGGCGTGGTGGTGAAATCGCATGGCGGCACCGATGCGCAGGGCTTCGCGCATGCGGTGGACGTGGCCATGGACATGGTGGTGCATCGCTTCAACGACGGCATACGCGACGGCCTGGCGAAAATCGTCGAGCTGCAGCCGGGGATGGGACCCAAGAATGGATCAAGTGACGGCCAGGGAAGCGTCGGCGGCTCCCGCCTCGCCGGGGCGCGATGATGCCGCTGCCGGCCCGGTGAGCGCGCCCGCGGGCAGCGCGGCCCCGCACCTGCGCGCGGTGCTGGCCGGCATCGGGGCGTACCTGCCCGAGCATGCGGTGAGCAACGACGAGCTGGCGAAGACCGTCGACACCTCCGACGCCTGGATCCGCGAGCGCACCGGCATCCGCCAGCGCCATATCGCCGCCCCGCACGAGACCTGCGCCTTCATGGCCACCCAGGCGGCCCGCGCGGCCCTGGCGGACGCGGGCGTCGCTGCCGGGGCGGTGGACGCGATCATCCTGGCCACCGCCACGCCCGACCAGGCGTTTCCGGCTACCGCCGTGCGGGTGCAGGCGGCGTTGGGCGCCGGCGGCTTCGGCTTCGACCTTTCGGCGGCCTGCAGCGGCTTCATCTACGGCCTGTCGGTGGCCGACGCGATGATCCGCGCCGGGCAGGTGCGCAACGTGCTGGTGATCGGCGCCGAGGTGTATTCGCGTATCATGAACTGGCAGGACCGCGGCACCTGCGTGCTGTTCGGCGACGGCGCCGGCGCGGTGCTGCTGCGCGCCGAGGCGGGCGGGGCCGGCGGTGCTTCCGCGCGCGGCATCCTGTCCACCCATCTGCACGCCCAGGGCGACCTTGCCGACATCCTGTACGTCGATGGCGCGGTGGGCCAGCCGGACAAGCCGGGCCATCTGGTGATGAACGGCCGCGAGGTGTTCCGCCACGCCGTCACGCGGCTGGCCGAGGCGGTGGGCGAGGCGCTGGTGGCCAACGGGCTGACCGGCGCGGATGTCGACTGGCTGGTGCCGCACCAGGCCAACATGCGCATCATCGAGGCGGTCGGCCGTCGCATCGGGCTGCCGGCCGAGAAGGTGGTGGTGACGGTGGACCAGCACGCCAACACCTCGGCCGCCTCCATTCCGCTGGCGCTGGCCGCGGCCTATGCCGACGGGCGGATCCGGCCGGGGCAGCTTATTCTGATGGAGGCGCTGGGCGGCGGCCTCACCTGGGGATCGGCGCTGATCCGGCTGTAGCGGGCGGCTTTGCGGCCGGGAAATCGTCGCGTCGCAAGCAATTGATATCAGACTATTGTTGACGAGGCGCGCCCGGCTGCATAGCGTCTGGCACATGAACACTGTCACGCGCGCGCATCTGACCGAGACGATCTATACCGAGGTCGGGCTCTCCCGTAACGAATCCGCCGATCTTCTTGAGACGGTGCTGGAGCGCATGTGCCGTGCGCTTGAAGCGGGAGAATCCGTCAAAATCAGCGGGTTCGGAACCTTTTCTGTGCGCCAGAAGGGGCGCCGGATCGGCCGCAACCCGAAAACCGGGGTGGAGGTGCCGATCCTGCCGCGCCGTGTGCTGGTGTTCCGCCCCAGCCAGGTGCTGAAGGCGCATGTCAATCACACCCCGCCGCCGGCGGGAGATGACGAATGAGCGGCAGCGACGCGCTGGCCGACCATTTCGACCCCGCGGACCCGAAAGGCGCCAAGCCGCGCAAGGCGCCCAACGCCTTCCGCACCATCAGCGAGGTGGCGGACGAACTGCATATCCCGCAGCACGTGCTGCGCTTCTGGGAGACGCGGTTTCCGCAGGTGAAGCCGCTGAAGCGCGGCGGCGGCCGGCGCTACTACCGGCCCGACGACATCGCGCTGCTTCGGCGGATTTCGGATCTGCTGTATATTCAGGGCTATACGATCAAGGGCGTGCAGCGCCTGCTGCGCGAGGGCGGCGGCAAGCTATCCGACGACATTCCGCCGCCGACCCCGGACGAACAGGCCGAGGCGGAGGCCGAGCGCGCCGCCGCGCCGCCGCTCGACGACGAGCCACAACTGCCGATGCCCGGCCTGCCGCCGGCCGCACCCCCCGCCGCGCCGCCGCGTCCGGCCCGTGCCGCGCCGCGTGCCGGCGAGCCGGCGGACGGTGCCCGCGCCGAGGCGGAGCGCCTGCGCGCCGTGCTGGCCGCCACCCTGCGCGAACTGGAAGCATTGCGCGCGCTGCTGCCGTAATACGCGCATCCTGCGTTGCGGTGCCGGCGCGGCGCTGCTAAAGGAGCCTCCCCGTCGGTCGGAGCGTAGCGCAGCCTGGTAGCGCATCAGTCTGGGGGACTGGGGGTCGTGGGTTCGAATCCCGCCGCTCCGACCAATTCCCCCCATTCGGTTATCGCCGCAATTCGAAATCGCATGCTCCATGTGCCCGGACAGCGTAGCCTTGAGCTGGTGGGAGCCATGCCCGGCATCCGGGGAAGGTCCGCGCATGAACGACAGGATGGCCGCGCTACGGCAGCGGATCGACCGCGCCGAGCACGAACTCGACGAGGCCATCACCGAATGGCGCGGCCACGCGGCGGAGGCGGAGGCCAGCGTGGTGGCGATGTCGCGGCAGTTGCGCGCGGAGCAGAAAAAGCTGCGCCGGAGCCTGCTGGCCGTCATCCGCGGCGCGGGCGTGCTGGTCTGGCTGACCGCCCCGGTGATCTACAGCCTGATCGTGCCGCTGATGCTGACCGACCTGTTCGTGACGCTGTACCAGGCGATCTGCTTCCCGGTCTATGGCATCCCGAAGGTCCGCCGGTCGGACTATGTCGTCATCGACCGCCACCGCCTCGGCTACCTCAATGCCATCGAGAAGCTGAACTGCGTCTATTGCGGCTACAGCAATGGCGTGCTGGCCTATGCGAGCGAACTGGCCAGCCGCACGGAGCAGCATTTCTGCCCGATCAAGCACGCCACGCCGGTGGCCGGCGCGCATCGCCGCTATGCCCGCTTCGCCGCATACGCCGACGCGCAGGGCTACCGCGACCGGGTGGACCACCCCGACCAGCCGCCCGGCACGCCGTAGCCCCCGCCGCGCTGCCGGAGCCGGATGCCTCCTGACAGGCGAAGGCACCCGGCTCCAGCTCTTTGTTTTGTCGCGTGATTCAGACATTCGGTAATTCCACCTCCGGTCATCACTCTCTAGGCTGGCGGCCCACGTCCCCGCACGGGGCAGCGTCCAGCAAGCGGGAGCCAGCATGCGCATCGAGATCGTCTGTACGGGCGACGAGGTCCTCACCGGCAAGATCGTCAACACCAATTTCAGCTACATGACCCAGAAGCTGGAGGATGCCGGCCTGTCGGTGGTCTGGGGCACCACCGTCGGCGACGACCGCGACAGCCTGCTGTCCGCCTTCCGGCTGGCTGGCGGGCGGGCCGACATCGTCATCGTCAATGGTGGGCTGGGCCCGACGGTGGACGACCTGTCCCAGGAGATCGCCGCCCAGGCCGCCGGCGTGGAGCTGGTGCTGCACGAGGAATGGCTGGAGAAGATGGAGGGGTTCTTCACCCGCCGCGGCCGGGCGATGCCGCCCAACAACCGCAAGCAGGCCATGCTGCCGGCCGGCGCCGAGATGCTGGACAACCCGATCGGCACCGCCTGCGGCTTCGCGATGGATATCGGCGGCGCCCGCTTCTTCTTCACCCCCGGCGTGCCGCGCGAGCTGCGCCGCATGCTGGAGGAGCAGATCATCCCCCGCCTGCTCGCCCGCAGCGGCGCCCCGGCCACCATCCGGCTGAAGCGCTACCACGGCTACGGCCTGGGCGAGTCGCATGTCGACTCGCTGCTGGCGGGCGTGGAGGCGCTGGGGCCGGATGGCAGTGTGAAGCTGGGCTTCCGCGCCCATTACCCGCAGATCGAGACCAAGCTGACCATCCGCGGCAGCGACCCGGAGGATGTCGCCCGCAAGCTGGCGCCGGTCGATGCCGAGGTGCGCCGCCGCCTGGGCAATTTCATCATCGCCGAGGACGACCAGACGCTGGAGGGTGTGGTGCTGGCCGCGCTGCAGTCCCAGGCGGCGACGCTGGCGCTGGTGGAGAGCTTCACCGGCGGCCAGATCGCCATGCGCCTGCTGCCACTGCCGGGCGGCGAGGCCGTGCTGCGCCGCGCCACCGCCTCGCGCGACCCGGCGCAGCTGCTGGCCGCCGTCGGGCTGCCGGCGCGCGAGGTGGGCGAATACGACGAGGCGCTGGCCGGCGCCGTGGCCGGGACCGCCCGCGCCGCCGCCGGCGCCAGCCATGGCATGGCGGTGCTGATCGACCTCGACGAGGGCGCCGACCGCATGGATCTCGGCGGCACCATCTGGGTCGCCATCGCCGCCGAAACTGGCAGCGTGGTGCGCCGCGCGCGCATCCTGGGCGGGCGGGAATGGATCCGGCTCGGCGCGGTGGAACTCGGCCTGGACTGCCTGCGTCGCCACCTCCAGGGCCTGCCGGTCGCCGAGCGGATCGACTTCGAGAAGGCCTGAGGGCGGCCGCCACGCCTGATCCTGCCGGCGCCGAACGGCCCGGTCCGCCCCCCGTGGGTTGCCCGGCGCCGATTCGCGGTGCTCAATCCGCCGCCACGAACCATACGGGAGAACGGACCATGCGTTGTCGGATCGATATCGGCGGGCTCGCGGCATGACCGGGACGGCGTTCGACCTGCCGCTGGAGGTGCTGCGCGCCCGCCAGAACGTCAAATGGCGGAAATACGCGCCAGACGTGCTGCCAGCCTGGGTGGCGGAGATGGATTTCTCGGTCGCCTATCCGATCCGCCGCGCCATCGAGCGCACGGTGCGCGAGCAGGATTACGGCTACCCCCAGCGCAACGGCCAGAACGCCGAGCTGCTGCTGGCGCAGGCCTTCGCCGACCGCATGCAGGACCGCTTCGGCTGGACGGCCGACCCCGCCCTGGTGCAGCCGCTGGCCGACCTGGTGCAGGGCACCTTTGCCGCGCTGTGGGCGTTCGCCGATGCCAATGACGGCATCATCCTGCAAATCCCCGCCTATCCGCCCTTCCACAGCTCCATCGCCGAGACCGGCCGCCGGCTGGTCCCCCACCGCATGCACAGCGACGGCAGCCGCCACACGCTGGACACCGCGGCGCTGGAGGGGCTGGTGGACGCGCGCACGCGGGTGATCCTGCTGTGCAACCCGCAGAACCCCACCGGGCGCATGTTCAGCCGCGCCGAACTGCTGGAGATCGGCCGCATTGCCATCGCCCGCGACCTGGTGATCGTGTCCGACGAGATCCATGCCGACCTGGTGTACGACGGCCGCCGCCACATCCCGATCGCCTCGCTCTCGCCCGAGATCGCGGCCCGCACGGTCACCATCACGTCCCCGACCAAAAGCTTCAACATCCCCGGCCTGCGCTGCGGCGTGATGCATTTCGGCGACGCCGCCCTGCTGGCCCGCTTCCGCGCCCGGGTGCCGGGCCACATGCTGGGCGCCCCCGGCATCATCGGCATCGACGCCACGGTGGCCGCCTGGGCCGAGTCGCAGCCCTGGCTGGACCGCGTGCTGGTGCAGCTGCACGCCAACCGGGCGCGGCTGGATGCCTTCCTGGCCATCGAACTGCCGCAGGTGAAATGGCATCAGCCGGAGGCGACCTATCTCGGCTGGCTGGACTGCTCGGCGCTGCGGCTGCCCGGCACGGCGTTCGACTTCTTCCACAACAAGGCGCGCATCGCCTTCAGCCCCGGCGAGGCGTTCGACCCGGCCTGCAAGGACTTCGTGCGCATCAACTTCGCCACCTCCACGGCCATCCTGGACCAGATCCTGGACCGCATGGCCACCGCGGTGCGTGCGCTGGGGTAGCACGCACGGCTGGGGCGCGCGGGCGGGGGGCGGCGGCGCGTTGACCGCCGCCCTTTGCTTTCCTAATTGGTCATATACTGTATGGCGAAAGCGGGCGACGGTTCGGCCGGGCGCGATGCGGTCGCGCAACCGGACGGGATTGACGATGGACCTGCTGCAATCGGTGCTGGCGCTCGGCTCGGGCGTCCTGGTCGGGTTTTCGCTGGGGTTGATCGGCGGCGGCGGGTCGATCCTGGCGGTGCCGCTGCTGCTCTATGTGGTCGGTGTTACCGATCCCCACCGTGCCATCGGCACCAGCGCGCTGGCGGTCGCGGTGAACGCGGCGGTCAATCTGTGGCCGCATGCCCGTGCGCGCAACGTGCGCTGGCCGCAGGCGTTGCTGTTCGCGCTCTGCGGCGTGGCCGGCGCCTATGTCGGCTCCTCAATCGGCAAGCGGTTTGACGGCGCGCGCCTGCTGACGCTGTTCGCGCTGCTGATGATCGTGATCGCCCTGCTGATGCAGCGCCCCCGCCGGGCGGTGGCGGTGGAGGCCGCGCCGATGACCGCGGGCGCCGCGCTGCGCCTGGCGGTGGTGGGGCTGGCCGCCGGCGTGCTGGCGGGCTTCTTCGGCATCGGCGGCGGCTTCCTGATCGTGCCGGGGCTGATCCTGGCCTCCGGCATGGCGACCTTGCAGGCGATCGGGTCCTCGCTGGTCGCGGTCGGCGCCTTCGGCATGACCACGGCGGTCAACTACGCCGCCTCCGGCATGGTGGACTGGCCGGTGGCGCTGCTGTTCATCGCCGGCGGCACCGGCGGCGGCTGGCTGGGCGCCGGCCTGGCGCGGCACCTGTCACGCGGGCAGCAGACGCTGAACCGCGTGTTCGGCGCCTTCGTGGTGGTGGTGGCGCTGTACATGCTGGCCCACAGCGTGGGCCTGCTGCACGGCTGATCCGGCTATTCCAGGCTTGAGACCACCTGCGATGCCCGCCCCAGTGTCTGGCTGACCGGGCATTTCTCGGCGATCACCAGCAGCCGCGCGCGCTGCGTCTCGTCCAGCGTGCCGCGCAGGCTGATCCGCCGCTCGAACCGGTCGACCGGGGGGGCGCCACCTGCGCCGCCGCCGGTGCGCACATGGCGCAGCGCCACCGACACGCGCTCCAGCGGCCAGCCATGCCGCTCGGCATACATCCGCAGCGTCATCGCGGTGCAGGCGCCCAGGGCGGCCAGCAGCAATTCATAGGGCGCCAGCCCGGTATCCTGCCCGCCCAGGCGCTCCGGCTCGTCGGCGCCCAGCACGTGGTGGCCGGCGGTCACCACCTGGCCGTACGGGCCGTTGCCGCTCTCGGTCACCGTTACGCTGGGGGTGGGCATGCTGGGGGCGGGCGCCGGGGTGGTTTCAGATGCATTCATGCAATGGTTCCTATTTTGTTACGTATGGCGCTGACGGCGCGATGCGCGCGCGTTGTTGCAGTGCGATGGCGGCTTCGCCATATTCATCGCCATCCAGACGAGGAGATGTGTCCGATGGATCACCTGGTTGCCGTCGTCCAGCCCTCCGCCGCCATCGAGATCGAGGCGCATGCGGAGGAGGCGGAGGCGTTCCTGCGTTCCATCGCCAACCGCCACCGGCTGATGGTGCTGTGCACGCTCACCGAGGGCGAGATCCCCGCCGGCGAGCTTGGCCGGCGGCTGGGCCTCACCCAGTCCAATCTGTCGCGCCATCTGTCCACCCTGCGCGAGGAGGGGCTGGTGGCGACCCGGCGGGAGGGCACCACCATCCATTACCGCATCGCCTCCGGCCGGGTGCAGACCATCCTGGAGACGCTGCACGCCATGTTCTGCGTCCGCCCCGCCGCCTGACGGACTCGCCGCCTGACGGACCCGCCGGCTGACGGGCCGGCCTTTCCATCAGGCGCTCCCTCATCAGACGGGCAGGGCCCGCTTCTGGTGGGCGCGGCCGATGCGCGCGGCTTCCTCGCTCTGCCCCGAGATCACCCGCACGCCGTCGTTGATGCGCGAGACGATGTTCTCCGGCCAACTCGACTCCAGATAGGCGATGCCGCGCGCCCGGCAGGCGGCCAGGATGCGGTCGCGCGCCTTCTGCATCTCCGGCGGATAGGGGTTGTTGCGGATGCCGGTATAGCCGAGCGACAGGCCCAGGTCGCCCGGCCCCATCTCGGCATAGGCCAGACCCGGTACGTCCAGGATGGCCTCGCAATTGGCCACGCCCTCGGGGCTTTCCAACTTCACCCCCAGCATCAGCTCGCCCTTGGGGTTCAGCGGCCAGACATCGGCGCGCTCGATATACTCGCCCTGCTCAAGCCCCCAGATCGCCCCGGCCTCGGCCTCCGAGCCGCGGCCGCGGGTGCCGATGCCCAGATAGGGCCGCCCGTCCGGCCCGCGCCTGCCGCCATCGCCGCGCGGCGCGCCGTCCAGCCGCGCATGCGGGGAGGGGATGGCGGGGTCCATGCCGATGGTGTTGATCGGGTAGCGGCAGGACTCCACGAAGGCGCGCACCGCCTGCGGGCACTCCGCCTGGCACAGGATGATGCCGTGCACGCCGCGCCCGAGAATCTGGCGGAACTGCCAAGCATTGTGCCGCACATTGGCCTCGTCGGTGCCGTTCACCGGCGCCTCCACGACCACCGCCGGCGTGCGGTGGCCGGAGCGGGTGGGGCCGGCATCGAGCAGCCCGCGCAGATAGGCGGCCAGCCCGGTCATGTCGAAGGCGCCGTGCTCCATGCCGATATTGATGTAGTCGGCCCAGGTGCCGGCATCGGCCAGCCCCTGCGCGTGGGTCAGCACGTGGCCGGTGTGGTGGCCCATGTAATAGATGGCCTGGTCCTGGGCCAGCAACTCGATGCCGCGGTTGATGCGGTGCGTCATGGTGGCGTTCTCCCCTGGTTGGCGGGAACGCTAGCATGTCCGGCGGGAATGGGAACGCGCGCCTCCTCGCGCACCAGGCGGCCGTCGCGCAGGTGCAGGATGCGGTCGAAACGGTCGAAGATCTTGTCGTCGTGGGTCACCACGATGGCGGCCGCCCCCCGTTCATGGGCGGCGGCGCGCAGCAGGTCCATCACCCGGCCGGCGCGCTCGGAATCCAGCGCCGCGGTCGGCTCGTCGGCCAGGATCAACCGCGGGTCGTTGGCCAGCGCGCGGGCGATCGCCACGCGCTGCGCCTCGCCGCCCGACAGCTCGCCCGGCATGGCATGGCGGCGATGGCCCACCGACAGCCGCTCCAGCAGCGCCTCGGCGCGGGCGCGGGCCTCGGGCGCGCGGATGCCGGCCAGTTCCATCACCTCGGCCACGTTCTCGGTGCTGTTCAGGAAGCCCAGCAGGTTGTGCTGCTGGAACACGAAGCCGATCTTGGTCAGCCGCAGCCGGCGCAGGTCGCGACGCATCCAACGGTTGTCGTAGATCACCTCGCCGTCCAGGCTGATCCAGCCGGCATTCGGTTCGGCGACGCAGCCGACGGCATACAGCAGCGTGCTCTTGCCCGAGCCGCTGGGGCCGAGCAGGCCGATCACCTCGCCGGGATGCACCGCCATGCTGATGTCCACCAGCGCATCGACGCGGGTGGCGCCCTCGCCGAAATGCTTGGACAGGCCGCGCAGCTCGGCCAGCGGTGGGGCGGCGCTCATCCGGCCAGCGCCTTGGCCGGGTCCACCTTCAGCGCCACCCGCACGCCCAGCCCGCTGGCCAGCAGGCAGACCACCACCACCACCACGAACAGCACCGCCATGTCGCCCGGCAGCAGCACCACGCGGCGCGGGAAGCCGTCCTTGAAGGCGGCCAGCAGGGCCAGCCCGGTGGCGAAGCCGGACAGCCCCATGATCATCGCCTGCTGCACGATCAGCCCCACCACCACGCGGTCGGGCGCCCCGATCAGCTTCAGCGTGGCGATGGCGCGCAGCTTGTCCAGCGTCATGGTGTAGATGATCAGCGCGATGATCACCGCCGACACCAGCACCAGCAGCACCATGAACAGGCCGAGCTGCTTGCTCTGTCGCTCGATGACGAACTTGCTGACCAGCGCCTCCTGCCCGGCGGCGGTGATGGCCGACAGGTGCTTCCAGCGGCCGACGGCGGCGGCCACCTCGGCCACGTTCACGTGCGGCGACAGGGTGGCGACCACCGCGTTGATCACGTCGGTGCCCGACTCCCCGCCGCCCCGCGCGCGCTCCCGCCGCTCCGCCGGCGGCGACAGCTCGAACTGCAATGCCTGGGCGTCGCGCAGGGTGATCCAGGCGACCGGGTCGCCGGCATTGGTCACCTGGCTGCGGGTGGTGCCGACCACGGTGAACAGGTTCCCGCGCACGCCGAGCGGCACCTGGTCGCCCGGATGCAGGCCGGAGGCGGCGTCGGCCACCATCTCGTAGCGGCTGCGCCGGATGGCATGGCCGGCGGCGAGCTGGCGCGGCCCGCCGGGGCGGCCGGGTTCGTAGCCCACCAGGTACAGCCGCAGCGGCTGGCCGCCGATGGTGGTCTGCACCGACTGGAAGGTGACCGAGCCGGCCTGCGCCACGCCGTAGATGCGCGCCACCATCTCGCGGGTGTCGCCGGGAATGCGCGAGGATTCGGCGAAAGGCCCCTGGGTTCCGGCCTCAACCACCCATAAATCGGCGGAAATACCGTGAATCAGCCGGGTCGCGTCGTCCAGCGCGCCGCGATAGATGCCCATCATCGCTGTCACGATGCCGAGCAGCAGGCCGAGGCCCAGGCAGGTCAGCACGAAGCGCGGCATGTTGTGGGCGACGTCGCGCCGGGCGAGGTTCATGGCGCGGCCCGGGCGGGCCGGCCCACCCAACGGCGGGCCGGCAGCGTTGCCAGCACGCGCGCGCCGGCGGGCAGGCCGGTGACCTGGAAGCTGCCGTCCAGCAGGTGGGCGCCCAGCGACACCTCGCGGCGGGCCAGGCGGCCGTCCTCCAGCGTCCAGACCGTGCCGTGGCCGGCGCGCAGCCCGTCGAAGGCGGCTTCGGGCACGAACACGCCCCGCGGCACGGTGGCTGTGGTGATGGTCACCTCGGCTTGTTCGCCCAGATGCGGGTCGGCCGGGATGCGGTCGAAGGCGACCTGGATGCGGCGTTCCTCGTTCACCCGGTCGCTCTCGATCTCGATGCGCGCGACATGGCCGGGCAGGGGGTGACCGGGAGCGGAGCGCAGCACGATCTGCGCCGGCTGGCCCACCCGCACCGCCCCGGAGCGGCTTTCGTCGATATAGGCGAGCACCCAGATGGTCGCCGGATCGACCAGCGTCAGCACCGGCTCGCCGGCGGCCAGGGCGGTGCCGGGTTCGCGCGAGCGCGCGGTGACCAGGCCGTCGAACGGGGCGGCGAGGCGGTGCAGGTCCAGCGTCACCGCCTCCAGTTCGGCGTTGGCGCGGGCGTCGTCGGCGGCGGCGCGGGCCACGGCCAGGTCGGCATGGGCCACGGCGCCGTCGGCGCGGGCGATCTGCAGGGCGGCGCGGGCGGTGTCGGCGGCTTCCGCCGAGACGTCGCGACCGGGCAGCAGCGCCTGGCGGCGCGCATCGGTGCGGGCGGCGTTGGCTTCCACCGCGTCGGTCCGGGTCACCACGGCGCTGGCGCGGGCGACGCCGGCTTCGGCCTGGGCGACGGCGGCGCGGGCGCGGGCCAGCCGGGCGGCCTGCTCGCGGTCGTCCAGCCGCGCCAGCAGCGTGCCGGCGGGCACGCGGTCGCCCACGTCCACCCGCAGCTCGCCCAGCACGCCGGCCAGCTTGAAGCCGAGGCGCGAGGACACCCGCGCCTCCACGGTGCCGAGGCCGAACACCTGCACCGTCACGCCCTCGCGCGGCGCCAGCAGGGCCACGCTCACCGGTCGCAGCAGGAAGACCCAGCCGGCCGCGCCGCCGGCCAGGGCCAGCAGCAACACGGCCAGGGCGGCACGCCCCAGGGTCCGCCGATCAGCCCGCATGTTCCACCACACCCCCACGGATCGCCACCATCTCACCTTGGCGCAGGGCGCGCCACGGTTCGGCGCTGAGCGCCACGCTGGCCACCAGAGCCACATGCTGGCCGGAGATGCCTTGCGCCAGATCAATCCCGGCCAGATCAGAACTCGCTGGGCTGAGCACCTCGGGGTCCATGTCGCAGGCGCGTTCCAGCAGCATCAGGCCGGGCGGCGCCACACGGCCGTCCGGCTGGATGCGGCGGTCGCCATGGGCGAACAGGGCGTCGCCGTCGGTGTAGACGAAATTGGCCGGGCCGAGGGCGCGCAACTCGGCGGCCAGGCCGGCCAGCGCGCCCAGCCGGTCGGCGAGCGGCGGCACTCCGCCGGCCCAGAGGGGGGCGAGCCGGTCGAGCAGGCGGCAGAAGGCGGTCTCGGAATCGGTCTCGCCAACCGGGCGGAAGCGGCCTCGCGCCGGCGGCTGGCCCAGCAGGTTGCCGTTATGGGCGAACACATGCATCCGTCCGCCCAGTTCGCGCGCGAAGGGCTGGGTGTTGCGCAGGCCGCGCGTGCCCTGGGTGGCGTGGCGGATATGCGCCAGCACCAGGGCGGCGCGCGGCGGCCGGTCGGCCAGCAGGCGCAGCAGCGGGCTGTCCCCGGCCGCACCGGGCTCGCGCAGCAGGCTGGCGTCGGCGCCGTCGTGGAACGCCACCCCCCAGCCGTCGTCCAGATGCCCGCCGGGCCGGCCGTGGCGGGCCAGTGCGCCCATCGACAGCGTGACCGCGGTGGGGTGGCGACTGGACATGGCGAAGATCTCGCACATCGCCGCGCCCCCCGGGAGCCCGCCGGCTTATTGGAACGCGCAGCCGGAGCGCAGGCCGAGCTTCTTGAAGATCATCGCGGCCGGGCAGAAGCCGGTGAAGCCGGCCTGCAGCATGTTCAGCCCGGCGAAGGCGGTCAGCAGGAACCAGTACGGGCTGACGAACCAGCCCAGCGCCAGCCCGGCCAGCACCACCACGCCGGCGAAGGACAGCACGGCATTGTCGATGGTCATGGGAGTCTCCATTGGTTATGCGGCATCATGGTTATGAGGCATACGTATTTCAGGCGGCGTGCTGGCGCGCCCAGCCGACGATCTGCTCGGCGCCCATGGCACCGGCGGTCTGGCCTGCCAGCTTGCCGCCCTTGAACAGCAGCAGCGCCGGAATGCCGCGCACGCCATAGCGCGCGCCGACCTCCGGCGCCTCGTCGGCGTTCAGCTTCAGCAGCCGCATCCCGGGTTCCAGCACCCCGGCGGCGCGGGCGAAATTGGGCGCCATGCTGCGGCAGGGGCCGCACCAGGGGGCCCAGATATCCACCAGCACCGGGATGTCGTTGGCTTTCAGGTGGCGGTCGAACCCGGCGGGATCGACCTCCAGCGGCTTGCCCTCGAACAGATGCGCCTTGCAGGCGCCGCACACCGCCAGCGGTGCGCCGGTGGCGGTGAGGCGCTCGGCGGGCACCCGGTTGACGGCGTTGCAGTGCGGGCAGACCACGTGGCGGGCGGTGGTCATGGGTGGCTCCTCTACTCGTTTGCCTTGAGTTTCTCGATGTTGAGCTGGCGCATCAGGAAGCGCTCGTAGAACGGCTCGCTCTCGCCGCTGCGCACCTTGCGCAGGAAGTATTTCTCGAACCCGACCTTGGCCAGGTGCACCCAGGCGCCCTTGGAGGCCCAGTTGACGTTGCGCGGCGGGATCTGCGGCTGGGCGACGAAGGCCACGCCGCTGTCGCCGAAATCGGCCAGGCAGACGGCGTTCCAGGTGGCCCGCGCCTTCGGCTGCTCGCCGCGCAGCAGGGCGCCGATGTTGTGCGCGGTGGCGGTCACCATCGACTCGATCATGAAGCCGGTCTTGGGCACGCCGACCGGCACCGGGGTGGGGCCGGTGGGCGGGATGGCCACGCAGACGCCGATGGCGAACACGTCGGGGTAGGTGGGGTTGCGCTGGAATTCGTCGATCAGGATGAAGCCGCGCGGGTTGGTCAGCTTGTCCACGCCGCGCACCGCCGGCACGCCGCGGAAGGCCGGCAGCATCATCGAGTAGCCGAACGGCAGCGTGTGGGTCTTGCGCGGCGAGCCGTCCTCGTTGACCTCCTCGACCGTCATCACCTTGTCGGCCACGCCCTGCACCTTGGCGTTGGTGATCCAGCTGATGTGGCGGTTGCGGAACTCGCTTTCCATCAGCCCCTTGGTGTCGCCCACGCCGTCCAGGCCGAGATGGCCGATATAGGGCTCGGCGGTGACGAAGGTCATCTTGACGCGGTCACGGATCTTGCGCTTGCGCAGCTCCGTGTCGAGGATGAAGGCGAATTCGTAGGCCGGGCCGAAGCAGGAGGCGCCCTGCACAGCGCCGACCACGATGGGGCCGGGATTGGCGCAGAACGTCTCGAAGGCGGCATGCGCGTCCTGCGCGTGCTCGACATGGCAAACCGACTGCGTCTCGCCCTGCGGGCCGAGGCCGGGGATCTCGTCGAAGGCGAGGTCGGGGCCGGTGGCGATGACCAGGTAGTCGTACGGCACGCTGGCGCCGTCGGTCAGTTCCACCCGCTTCTCGGTGGGGTGCACGCGGGCGGCGCCCTGGGTGAGGAAGGTGGCGCCCTTCTTTTTCAGCACCGGCACCAGATCGACCTCGATATCCGGGCGGCGGCGCCAGCCGACCGCGACCCAGGGGTTGGAGGGCACGAAATGATAGGTGCCGCCCTGGCCGATCACGGTCAGGCGGTCCTGCGGCCGCAACTGCGCGGCGACCTCATAGGCCATCAGCGTGCCGCCGAGGCCGGCGCCGAGAACAACGATTTCAGCCATGACGTTTCTCCGTCCTGTGCGCGTCGTGGGCGCGTCCTGTGTTGACAATATATGCGTAATTGCGTAAATACACAACTATGAAAATTGACCCCGACATGATGGTTGCCGCGGCGGGGCGGGCCAGCGATCTGCTGAAGGCGCTGGGCCACCGCCACCGGCTGCTGATCCTGTGCCGGCTGATCGACGGCGAGCGGTCGGTGGGTGAACTCGCCGGGCTGCTGGGGCTGCGGGAATCCGCCGCCTCCCAGCATCTGGCGCTGTTGCGCCGAGATGGTCTGGTGCAGCGGCGGCGGGATGGGCAGACGATCTGGTATTCCATCACCAGCGAGCCGGCCCGGCGTGTGTTGGAGACCATGTTCGAGTATTATTGCGTGGACGTGCCGGATGCGTCTACCGCCGACCCGGCCGGGCGGCGGTGACCCCCACGTCCGAAGAGAAGGATAGCCGCATGCGCCCCCGCTTCCTGCTTGCCGCCCTGCTCGTGGCCTCGGCCCTGGCCGGCCCGGTGCGCGCCCAACCTGCGCCCGCCCAACCCTCGGCCGAGCTGACCGTGCAGATGCGCCCGGTGGCCGACGAGAAGGCGGTGTTCGCCACCGTGGAGAGCCTGAACGTGGTGCCGGCGCGCGCGCGCATCGGCGGCACGGTGGTGGAGCTGATGGTGAAGGACGGCGACGCGGTGACCGCCGGGCAGGCGCTGGCGGTGGTGGCCGACGACAAGCTGCTGCTGCAGCGCGCGGCGATCGATGCGCAGATCGGTGGGCTGCAATCGCAGCTGGCGCAGGCGCAGACCGACCTCACCCGCGCCGAGACGCTGTATCGCCAGGGCGCCGGCCCGCGCACCGCCATGGACCAGGCGCGCACCGCGGTGGACGTGGCCAATGCCGGGCTGCGCGCGCGCATCTCCGAGCGCCAGGTGATCGGCCAGCAGATGGAGGAGGGGCGGGTGCTCGCCCCCACCGCCGGGCGGGTGCTGTCGGTGCCGGTGACCAAGGGCACCGTGGTGCTGCCGGGCGAGACCATCGCCACCGTCGCCGAGGAGGATTTCGTGCTGCGCCTGCGCGTGCCCGAGCGGCATGCCGGCTTCCTGAAGGTGGGCGACCCGATCCGGCTGGACGGGCGGGAACTGGAGGGCGCCACCGGCGGCGGGACTGCCCCGGTGCCCAGCTTCGGCAAGATCGTGCTGGTGTACCCGCAGATCGAGTCCGGCCGGGTGGTGGCCGATGCGCGGGTGGCCGGGCTGGGCAGCTATTTCGTCGGTGAGCGGGTGCGCGTGTGGATCGCCGCCGGCCAGCGCGACGCCATCGTGATCCCGGCCGGCTTCATCCGCACCCGCTACGGCCTGGACTACGCGCTGGTGCGCCAGGACGGCCAGCCAGGCGGGGGAGCCGCCGTGGAGGTGCCGGTGCAGCGCGGGCGCGAACGGCCGACGCCAGCGATGCCGGACGGCATCGAGATCCTGTCCGGCCTGCATGATGGCGACGTGCTGGTGCGCCCGGCGGCCGAGCCCGCCCGATGAAGCGCGGCATTTCCGGCTGGCTGACCCATGCCAGCATCCGCTCGCCGCTGACCCCGCTGTTCCTGCTGGCGGCGCTCGCCGCCGGCATGATCGCGCTGATGGTGATCCCGCGCGAGGAGGAGCCGCAGATCAGCGTGCCGATGGTGGACATCATGGTCGCCGCCAACGGGCTGAAGGCGCCCGACGCGGTGGAACTGGTGACCAAGCCGCTGGAGACGATCGTCAAGGCGATCAACGGCGTGGAGCACGTCTACAGCCAGACCCAGGACGACCAGGTGATGGTGACCGCCCGCTTCAAGGTGGGCACCAACGAGGATGACGCGGTGCTGCGCGTCAATGACAAGATCCGCGCCAATCTGGACCGCATCCCCACCGGCATCGCCGAGCCGATGATCGTCGGGCGCGGCATCAATGACGTGGCGGTGGTGGTGCTGACGCTGTCGCCCAAGCCGCAGGCGGCCGGGCGCTGGAACGACAAGGACCTGTACCAGCTCGCCGTGAAGGTGCAGGCCGAACTGTCCAAGGTGGAGGATATCGGCACCAGCTACATCGCCGGCACCAGCCCCGAGGAGATCCGCGTCGAGCCGGACCCGGAGAAGCTGGCGCTGTTCGGCGTGACCCTGCAGCAGCTGATCGGCAAGGTGCGCGACGCCAACCGCAGCTTCGTGGCCGGGCGGGTGCGCGACGACGGGCGCGAGATGACGATCGCCGCCGGGCAGACGCTGCGCGGGGTTCCCGATATCGGCCTGCTGCTGATCACCACCCGCGACGGCCGACCGGTATATGTGCAGGACGTGGCCAAGGTGGTGGTGGGGCCGAGCCCGGCGGAGAGCCGGGTGTGGAGCCTGACCGAGACCAAGGACGGCATGACCCGCGTGCCGGCGGTGAGCGTGGCGCTGTCCAAGCGCGCCGGGGCCAACGCGGTGGTGGTGTCGCAGGCGATCCTGGCGCGCGTGCAGGCGCTGGAAGGCACGCTGATCCCGCCCGACGTGGCGGTGGAAGTGACCCGCGACTACGGCCACACCGCCAACGACAAGGCCAACGAGCTGCTGTTCCACCTGGGGCTGGCGACCATCTCGATCGTGGTGCTGATCGCGCTGGCGATCGGCTGGCGCGAGGCGCTGGTGACCCTGGTGGTGATCCCGACCACCATCCTGCTGACCATGCTGGCCGCCGAGCTGATGGGCTACACCATCAACCGCGTGAGCCTGTTCGCGCTGATCTTCTCGATCGGCATCCTGGTCGACGACGCCATCGTGGTGGTGGAGAACATCGCCCGCCACTGGGGCATGCGCGACGGCCGCACGCGAATGGAGGCGGCGGTGGAGGCGGTGGCCGAGGTGGGCAACCCCACCGTGGTGGCGACGCTGACGGTGATCGCCGCCCTGCTGCCGATGCTGTTCGTCTCCGGGCTGATGGGGCCGTACATGGCGCCGATCCCGGCCAATGCCTCCTCGGCGATGCTGTTCAGCTTCTTTGTCGCCATGGTGGTGGCGCCCTGGCTGATGCTGAAGCTGGCGCCGCGCGGCGGCGGCGCGGATGGCGGGCACCATGGCGAGGGGCGGCTGGGGCGGGTTTATCGCGCCGTGGCGGTGCCGCTGCTGCGCACCCGCACCCGCGCCTGGCTGTTCCTGGGCGGCGTCGGGCTGGCGACGGTGGCGGTGTGCGCGCTGTTCTACACCGAGAACGTGACCGTGAAGCTGCTGCCGTTCGACAACAAGTCCGAATTGCAGGTGCTGCTGGACCTGCCCGAGGGCGCGACGCTGGAAGATACCGAGCGGGTGCTGTTCGCGGCGGCGGCGATCACCGGCAAGCTGGCGGAGGTGCATTCGGTGCAGGCCTATGCCGGCACGCCGGCGCCGTTCAACTTCAACGGGCTGGTGCGGCACTACTACCTGCGGCAGTCGCCGGAACTGGGCGAGTTGCAGGTGAACCTGGCGCCCAAGGCCGACCGCGCGCGCAGCAGCCACGCCATCGCGCTGGACCTGCGCCAGCGGCTGCGGGCGCTGGCGCTGCCGCCGCTGGCGACGCTGAAGGTGGTGGAGGTGCCGCCCGGCCCGCCGGTGCTGGCGACGCTGCTGGCCGAGATCTACGGCCCGGACGCCGCCACCCGTGCCGCCGTGGCGACCGAGGTGGAGAAGCTGTTCAAGCAGGTGCCGTACATCGTCGATGTCAGCGACAGCATGGGCCATCCGCGCCCGCGGCTGCGGCTGTCGATCGACCAGGACCAGCTTGAGCATTTCGGCGTCGAGCAGAGCGACGTGTACGACACCATCCAGGCGCTGTTCGGCGGCATCCGCATCGGCTACTCGCATCGCGGCGCCGAGCGCGACCCGATCGCCATCGTGATCGGCCTGCCCAAGCGCGACCTGTCGTGGTCCGAGCAGCTCGCCTCCACCCCAGTGCCGGCCAATACCGTGCCGGGGACCAAGACGGTGGTGGAACTGGGCCAGGTGGTGCACGCGCGGCAGGAAACCGGCTCCACCGTGCTGTTCCGCCGCGACGCGGTGTTCACCGACATGGTGATGGGCGAACTGGCCGGGGCCTACGAGGCGCCGATCTACGGCATGCTGGCGGTCAACAAGCTGATCGACGCGCATGACTGGGGCAGCCTGCCGAAGCCCGAGATACGCCTGCGCGGCCAGCCCGCCGACGAGAGCCGGCCCTCGGTGCTGTGGGACGGCGAGTGGGAGATCACCTACGTCACCTTCCGCGACATGGGGGCGGCGTTCGGCGTGGCGATCCTGGGCATCTACATCCTGGTGGTGGCGCAGTTCCGCAGCTTCAAGCTGCCGCTGGTGATCCTGACGCCGATCCCGCTCACGCTGATCGGCATCGTGCTGGGGCACTGGCTGTTCGGCGCGCCGTTCACCGCCACCTCGATGATCGGGTTCATCGCGCTGGCCGGCATCATCGTGCGCAACTCCATCCTGCTGGTGGATTTCATCCGCCACGGGGTGGGCGCCGGGCAGACGCTGCGCGAGATCGTCATCCAGGCCGGCGCGGTGCGCTTCAAGCCGATCCTGCTGACGGCGCTCGCGGCGATGATCGGGGCGGCGACCATCCTGTCGGACCCGATCTTCCAGGGGCTGGCGATCTCGCTGCTGTTCGGGCTGGCCTCCTCCACCCTGCTGACGGTGCTGGTGATCCCGGCGATCTACGTGGTGCTGCGCGACCCCGACAGCGTGCCGGGGGGGGATCGGCTAGAGCCGGAGGGCGAATAACCCCACGCCGCCGCCGCTGGGCTACAGTGGCGGCGGCGACTCGCGGGGGAGGGACGAACGGCGTGCTGACCAACCTGTTCGACGGGCTGGCCTATGGCATGCTGCTGTTCGTGCTGGCCTGCGGGCTGTCGGTGACGCTGGGGGTGATGAACTTCATCAACCTGGCGCACGGCGCCTTCGCCATGGCGGGCGGCTACCTGGCGGTGGCGCTGGTGAACACGCTGGGCGTGCCGTTCCTGGCTTGCCTGCCGCTGGTGTTCGTGGCCACCGCGCTGCTGGGCCTGCTGCTGGAACGCACGCTGTATGTGCATGTCTACGCCCGCAGCCATCTGGACCAGGTGCTGTTCAGCATCGGCCTGGTGTTCATGGCGATGGCCGCGATCGACTACACGCGCGGCTCGCGCCAGGTGTTCGTGCGCATCCCGGAGTGGCTGAACGCGCGGTTCGAGGTGCTGGGCGCCAGCATCGGCGCCTACCGGCTGATGATCGTGCTGCTGTGCGGGGCGATCGCGCTGGCGCTGCAACTGGTGCTGAGCCGCACCCGCTTCGGCAGCCGGCTGCGCGCGGCGGTGGACGACCCGGTGGTGGCGCGGGGGCTGGGCATCAATGTCGGCGCGGTGTTCGCGCTCACCTTCGCGGTGGGCTCCGGGCTGGCCGGGCTGGGCGGCGCGCTGGGGGCGGAGATCCTCGGGCTCGATCCGTCGTTCCCACTGAAATACATGGTGTATTTCCTGATCGTGGTGACCGTGGGCGGCAGCGCCAGCATCACCGGGCCGTTCCTGGCGGCGGTGCTGCTGGGGATGGCGGACGTGGCGGGGAAATACTACCTGCCCGATGGCGGCGGCTTCGTGATCTACACGCTGATGATCGTGCTGCTGCTGGCGCGGCCGAACGGCCTGTTCGTGCGGGGCGGCCGATGACCCCGCGGGCGCGGGCGGCGGCCTCGCTGCGCGCGGCGTCGCGCTGGCGGCCGGCGGAATATGCGTTCTGGGCGGCGGCGCTGGCGTCCTGGCTGTTCCTGCCGGGGCAGTACCTGCTGCTGAACGAGATCGCCATCGCCGGGCTGTTCGCGGTCTCGCTGGATCTGGTGCTGGGCTATGGCGGTATCGTCTCGCTGGGGCACGCGGCGTTCTTCGGCTTCGGCGCCTATGTCGCCGGGCTGCTCACCATGGCGGGGGTGGCCGAGCCCCTGACCGGCCTACTGATCGCCGGCGTGGCCACCACGCTGCTGGGGCTGGCCACCAGCGTGCTGGTGCTGCGCGGCTCGGACCTCACGCGCATAATGGTCACCCTCAGCGTGTCGCTGGTGCTGCTGGAGATCGCCAACCGCATGACCTGGCTGACCGGCGGCGCCGACGGGCTGCAAGGCATCGCCTTCACGCCGCTGCTCGGGCTGTTCGAGTTCGACATGTTCGGGCGGGTCGCCTACGGCTACAGCCTGGCGGTGCTGTTCGTGCTGTTCGCCCTCGCGCGGCGGCTGGTGGTCTCGCCGTTCGGCTGGTCGGTGCGCGCGGCGTCGGGCAACCCGCTGCGCACGGCGGCGATCGGCATTCCGGTCACCCGGCGGCTGGTCGGCGTCTACGGCTTCGCGGCCGGGCTGGCCGGGGTGGCGGGGGCGCTGCTGGCGCAGACCAGCCAGTTCGTCTCGCTGGACGTGCTGGCCTTCCACCGCTCGGCCGAGGTGCTGCTGATGCTGGTGATCGGCGGCACCGGCTACCTGTATGGCGGCCTCATCGGGGCGCTGCTGTTCAAGGTGGTGCAGGACCGGCTGGCCGAGCTGACGCCGCAATACTGGCAGTTCTGGATCGGCCTGCTGCTGGTGCTGCTGGTGCTGGCGGGGCGGGAGCGGCTGTTCGCGCTGCCGCGGGCGGCGTGGCGCGCCGTGTGGCGGCGGGCGTGACCCCGGCGCTGGAAACCATCGGCCTGCACCGCAGCTTCGGCGGGCTGGCGGCCGCCAGCGACGTGTCGCTGCGGCTGGAGCGCGGCGCCCGGCACGCGCTGATCGGTCCGAACGGCGCCGGCAAGACCACGCTGCTGAACCTGCTCTCCGGCGTGCTGGCGCCCTCGGCCGGGCGCATCCTGCTCGACGGGGCGGACATCACCACCCTGGCGCCGGACCGGCGGGTGCGGCGTGGGCTGGTGCGCACCTTCCAGGTCAACCAGCTGTTCCCGGCGCTGACGCCGCTGCAAAGCGTGGGGCTGGCGGTGTCCCGCCGGCTGGGGCTGGACACCCAGGTCTGGCGGCGCATCGGCAGCCGGCCGGCGGTGATCGATCAGAGCGTGGAGGTGCTGGCGCGCTTCGGCCTGCTGGACGTGATGGACCGGCCGACCCGCGGCCTCGCCTACGGCAAGCAGCGGCTGCTGGAAATCGCGCTGGCGATCGCCTGCGGCCCGCGCGTGCTGCTGCTGGACGAGCCGGCCGCCGGCGTGCCGGAGGGCGAGCGCGACGAGATCCTGGCCGGTGTCGCCGCCCTGCCGGACGACGTGACCGTGCTGCTGATCGAGCACGACATGGACCTGGTGTTCCGCTTCGCCCGGCGCATTTCCGTGCTCGTCGCCGGGCGCATCCTCACCGAGGGCACGCCCGCCGAGATCGCCGCCGACCCGCGGGTGCGCGCGGTGTACCTGGGGGATGGGCATGCCTGACGCCCCCGCTCCCGATATCCTGGCGCCCGATATCCTGGCGCCCGATATCCTGGCGATCGAGGGCCTGCGCGCCGGCTACGGGGCCGCGGTGGTGCTGGACGGTGTGTCGCTGGCGCTGCCGCAGGGCCAGGCGCTGGCGGTGCTGGGCCGCAACGGCATGGGCAAGACCACGCTGCTGAACAGCATCATCGGCGTCACCGCGCGCTTCGGCGGCCGCATCCGGCTGGGCGGGCGCGACATCACCCGGCTGCGGCCCGACCAGCGGGCGCTGGCCGGCATCGGCTGGGTGCCGCAGGAGCGCAACATCTTCCGCTCGCTGACCGTGCTGGAGAACCTGACGGCGGTCGCTACCCCGGGCGTGTGGAACGCCGGCCGCGTGTTCGCCCTGTTCCCCCGGCTGGCCGAGCGCCGCCGCAACCTCGGCAACCAGCTCTCCGGCGGCGAGCAGCAGATGCTGGCGATCGGCCGCGCCCTGGTGCTGAACCCCCGCCTGCTGCTGCTCGACGAACCCACCGAGGGCCTGGCGCCGATCATCGTGGCGGAGGTGCTGGACGCGCTGCGCCGGGTGATCCGCGACGAGGGGCTGTCGGCCGTGGTGGTGGAGCAGCACGCCCGCCAGATCCTCGGCGTGACCGACCGCGCGCTGATCCTGGCGCGCGGCGCCGTTGTCCACGACGGCGACAGCGCCGCCCTGCTGGCCGACCCGGCCTTGCTGGAGCGGCATCTTGGCGTGGGGTGACGCGGTCGGGACTGGAAGGAAGGTTCGCATGGAGGCGTGGAGGCGGGGAGGCGGGGAGGCGGGGAGAAGCAAGGCGGGTCTGGGCAGCGCCCAGCCTTCCTTCTCCTCGCCTCTCCGTCTCTTTGTGAATCCTCCTGCCATTCAAGCAACCGCCCGCCGCTCCCGCGCGCGAATGCGCTCGCGATGCACGGTGTACAGCCCGCTGGCGACGATGATGCAGGCTCCCAGCATGGTCCACTGGTCCGGCAGGGCGGCGAACACCAGCCAGCCCAGCGAGACCGACCAGATGAGCTGCACGTAGCTGAACGGCGCCATCAGCGCGGCGCCGGCGTGGCGGTAGGCCAGCACCATCAGGTACTGCCCGGTCGAGGCGACCACCCCCAGCACCAGGCACAGCGCCACCTCCCGCCCGGTCGGCCAGACGAAATCGAACGGCAGCGCCATGCACAGCAGCACGAAGCCGGTGACCGCCGAATACAGCAGCGTGGTCGCCGCGTCGTCGGTGCCGGCCATCTTGCGGGTCAGCACGCTGGCCAGCGCCCAGGACATCGAGGAGGCGAGCACGAACAGCGCCGCCGGCTGGAACGCCCCGGTGCCGGGCCGCACGATCACCAGCACGCCGAGCAGCCCGACCAGGATGGCCAGCCACCGCCGCATGCCCACCACCTCGCCCAGCACCGGCACCGACAGCGCGGTGATCAGCAGCGGCGAGACGAAGCCGACCGAGGCGGCGTCGGCCAGCGGCATGGATTTCAGCGCCTCGATGAAAAACAGCGCCGAGCCGACCAGCCCCACCCCGCGCGCCACCTGCAGCCACGGGCTGCGCACCGCCAGCCGCCGCCGGCCGCGCCGCAGCACCAGGCCGCCCGCCATCACCACGAAGGTGAGGTAGCGGATCCAGCTGATCTCGACCACCGGCAGCGACTGGCCGAGGAACTTGGCGATCGCGTCGGAGACCGAGAAGAACATCGTGGCGCCGACCAGCAGGGCGATGCCGCGAAGCGGGTTATCCATGGAACGAATTCCTGCAGGGGCGGCGCACTAGGCGGTCGCGGCCGTGGCCGGGGCAAGCGAAAACCGCGCCGGGGCTGCCATGCGGGCGACACCGCGCGGCCGCCGTGATTCGGTCAGATTTTCCGCCACATCGGCCAGGTCAGCGCCAGCGCCGCCAGCCCCTCCAGCCCGGTCGCCACGGTGGCCGATTGCGCGCCCATGGCGTCGGCCATCAGCCCCAGGTTGAAAAAGCCGATCGGCCCCAGCCCGATGCACACGCTCAGCACCCCCAGCGCCCGGCTGCGCATCTCCACCGGGGCGGCGAGGTAGACCAGCGTGGCCTGCATGATGCTGAACCCGGCGCCGCCGATGCCGACCATCAGCAGCGCGAAGGCGGCCAGCGCCGTGTGCGGGGCGAGCGCGAACAGCGTGACCATGCCGCAATAGACCGCGCAGCCGGCGACATAGATGGCCGCGTAGCTGCGCGGGCGCACCAGCAGCGCCACCGCCACCGCGCCGCAGAACGCGCCCACCCCGTCCAGGCTGGCCAGCAGGCCGATGCCCTCGGTGGACAGGCGCAGATGGTCCTGCGCGATCACCGGCACCATGCTGGTGAACGGCCAGCCGAACAGGTTGAACACGATGGTCACCACGAAGGTGCCGCGCAGCCTGGGGTCGCGCCAGGCCAGCGCCAGCCCGTCGGCCACCCGCGCCAGCACCGCGCCGCCGCCGGCCGGCATCACGGTGTTGCGGTAGCGCAGCCGCAGGCAGGCCACCAGCGCCACCAGGTACAGCACCACGCACAGCGCGAAGCTGCCGCCGATGCCGGCCTGGGCCAGCAGCACGCCGCCCAGCGTGGGCCCCAGCATGCGGCTGGCGTTGTTGGTGCCGATATCGACCGACATCGCCAGGCTCATCCGCTCGGCGCCCACCACCTCGCCCACCATCAGCCGGCGCACCGGGTTGTCGGTGGCCCAGCCGATGCCGTTGACGAAGGCGGCCACCCCCAGGTGCCAGACCTGCAACTGCCCGGCCCAGGCCAGCACCGCCAGCGTCGCCGAGCTGGCCAGCATGCCCAGCACGATCAGCACCATCGCGCGCCCGCGCTCCATCCGCTCGGCCCAGGCGCCCATGAAGGCGCCGAACAGGCCCATCGGCAGCAGCCGCAGCATGGTGAGCATGGCGACCACGAAGGCCGAGCCGGTCTGGCGATAGGCGAACACCGCGAACACCAGCATCTCCAGCCAGCGCACCACGAACACCATCAGCCCGGCCAGCCAGAGCCGGCGGAAATCGGCGATGGCGAAGATGCGCATGGGTCAGGCCGGGGGCGTGCGGGCCAGCAACTCGGCAAGGGTGGCGTTGAACGCGGCGGCGGCCTCGTAGGCCACCCAGTGGCCGGCGCCCTCGATCAGCCGCACGGTCACGTCCGGCCGGGCCTCGCGCAGCACCGCCAGCCGCGCCTCCAGCGACGGGAAGGCGGTAACATCGGCGGTGCCCCAGATGGCGTTCACCGGCGCGGCGCAGCGCGCCACGGCGTCGCGCAGGGCGGTGGTATGGGCGAAATTCTTGCTTTTCAGCCGCGCATGCACGGTGTTCCAGTCCTGGATGGCAACCGCCGTGTCGTCCACCGTGGCGGGGTCGGCCATCATGAAGCGGGCGAGGTTGACGCGGTGCGCCGCCAGCCGGTCGGCGCCGGTGCGGCTGCGCACCTTCTCCAGCACCACCGGCGCGCGCACCTGGCCCATGGCGCCGGCGCCGACGATGGTCAGCGAGCGCAGCCGTGCGCCGTGCCGCACCGCCACCTGGCTGGCGGCCAGCGCCCCGAACGAGAAGCCGCACAGATCGTAGCGGGTCTCGGACCCGATCAGCCGCGACAGCCCTTCGGCCACGATGGCGCCGACGCCGTCCGGCGCGTGCGGCTCCGGCGGCGTCGCTGATTCGCCCAGGCCCGGCAGGTCGGGCGCCAGCACCCGGTGGCGGGCCGCGAAGGCGGGGATGGTGCGCGCCCAGTGCCGCCACGAGCCGGTGCCGCCATGCAGCAGCACCAGCACCGGCCCGCTGCCCCAGGCGCGCCAGACCATCCGCCCGTCGCCGCAGGGGGTGGCGAGGTGCTCGGCCGTGCCGTCCAGTTCGGGCAAGGGTTCGGCCATCGCCGGGGCGAGGGGGTGGATGTCAGGCGCGTTCACGGCGTTCCCCGGTTCGGCTTGTGATGTATTTGCCGGAATCGTGGCATCCTGGGCGCGGTGGCGCAACCCGGCGCCCAACGCGCCCAACGCGCCCGCGAGAAGGACGAACCCATGGCACGGCTGCGCTACCTCGACAGGACCGATCTGGCCGCGGACGACCAGGACCTGCTGAAGCGCCCGATCGCGCTGCACCGCCTGATGGTGCACAGCCCCGGCGGCGCGCGGGCGTTCGGCAAGCTCGGCACCTATATCCGCTACGGCAGCAAGCTGGACCCGCGGCTGCGGGAACTGGCGATCCTGCAGGTGGGCTGGCTGGCCCGCTCGCCCTATGAATGGTCGCACCACGTGAAGATCGGCTACGATTTCGACGTGACCGACGCCGACATCGTGGCCCTGATCGACGATACGGCTGGCCGGGCGACGCGGCTGGACGCGCCGGCGAAATGGGTGCTGCGGGCGGCGCGGGAGATGACGGCGGGGCAGGCCGCCAGCGACGAATGCTTCGCCGGGCTGCGCGGATTCCTGGATGAGGAACGCGTCACCGACCTGGTGCTGACGATCGCGTTCTACAACGCGGTGGTGCGGTTCCTGGCCACCATGCAGGTGGATGTGGAGCCGGAATACCGCCCATATCTGGAAAAATACCCGCTTCCTGAAGCGGAAAAAGGGGGATTCTGATGGAAAAACGCAGGTTCGGGCGGACCGGGCTGTCGGTCGGCGTGCTCGGCTTCGGCTGCGGCGCGGTGGGCGGGCTGATGACCCGCGGCCCGGCGGCGGAGCAGGAGCGGGCGGTGGCGCGGGCGGTCGAGCTGGGGGTGAATTATTTCGACACCGCCTCCTCCTACGGCGACGGCGAGTCCGAGCGCAACCTGGGCCGCATCCTCAGGCTGCTGAAGCCGGATGTGGTGGTGGGCACCAAGGTGCGCATCCTGAACGCCGAGCGCGGGCGGATCGGCGAGGCGGTGGCCGCCTCGCTGGAGGCGAGCCTGGCGCGGCTGGGGCGGGATTCGGTGGACCTGTTCCAGTTGCATAACGTGATCACCACGGCCGGCGCGGCGCCCGACCTGTCGGTGGCGCAGGTGCTGGACGAGGTGGCGCCGGCGCTGGCGCGGCTGCGGGCGCAGGGCAAGACGCGGTTCGTCGGCATCACCGGCATCGGCGAGGCGGCGGCGCTGCGCCAGGTGGTGGAGTCCGGCACGATGGATACCGCGCAGGTGCCGTACAACCTGCTGAACCCCAGCCCGATGCGGGCGCTGCCGCCCGGCTACCCGGCACATGATTTCGGCCAGCTGATGCGCCATTGCCAGCGCGCCGACATGGGGGTGATCGGCATCCGCGTGCTGGCCGCAGGCGCGCTGAGCGGGCAGGCGGAGCGGCACCCGGTGGCGATGCAGGAGGTGGCGCCGATCGGCACCGCCGCCGATTACGCGACCGATCTGGGCCGGGCGCGGCGGCTGCTGCCGCTGGTGCAGGAGGGCCATGCCGGCAACCTGGTGGAGGCGGCGATCCGCTTCGCCATCTCGGCCGACGCCATGAGCACGGTGCTGGTCGGCATCGCCTCGCAGGAGCAGTTCGAGATCGCGGCGGCGGCGGCGGCCAAGGGCGGCCTGCCGGCGGGGGCGCTGGCGCGGGCGGCGGCGCTGCAGGACGCGCTGGCCGGCTGATGCCCGGTTGGCGCGGCGGCGCAGGCTTGTAGAATGGGGCCTCCATGCCGCCAGGGAGGCCCGCCATGCCGCAGGATGCCGTCGCCGCGCGTATCGACGCGCTGTTCGCCGACTGGCGGGACGACGCGCCGGGCGGCTCGCTGACCCTGCTGCGGGGCGGCGAGCCGGTGCTGCGCCGCTGCTTCGGGCGGGCCAACCTGGAGCACGCGGTGCCGGTGACGGCGGAGACGCGGTTCCATATCGCCTCGGTCACCAAGACCTTCGTGGGTGCCGCTTGCGCGCTGCTGCACCACCAGGGCCGGCTGGACCTGGACGGCGACGTGCGCGACTGGGTGCCGGAATTGCGGCCGGAATCGACGGTGACGCTGCGGCACCTGCTGACCATGACCAGCGGGCTGCGCGACTCCATGGAGTCGATGGTGGCGCGCGGGGTGTGGTTCCGCTACCCGCGCTCCAGCCAGGACCTGCTGGACCTGGTGTTCGCGCAGACAACGCAGAGCTTTCCGACCGCGGCGCGCTGGTCGTACACCAACATCAACTTCAACCTGCTGGCGCTGGTAATCGAGCGGGTGAGCGGGCAGGGGTTCGACGAATTCCTGGCGGAGACTTTCTGGCAGCCGCTGGGCATGCACGACACGCTGCTGCGCGACAGCAACACCCAGGCGGTGGCGCGGCTGGCCGATGCCTATGTGGCCGGGCCGGGCGGCTGGGAGAAGGGCACCTGGGCATTCGGCCTGTCCGGCGCCGGCGGGCTGGTCTCCACCCAGGGCGACCTGGTGCGCTGGCAGGGGATGTTCCGCGCCGGCGGGCTGCACGGCGCGCCGATCGTGACGCTGATGTCCGAGCGCGGCACGCTGCGCGACGGCGCGCGGCCCTATTACGGCCTGGGGCTGGGCGTGCGGCCGTATCGCGGGGTGACGGTGCTGAGCCACAGCGGCGGGCTGCCCGGCTACAAGGCGATGTTCGCCCGCGTCCCGGAATGCGATTTCGCCCTGGTGCTGCTGTGCAACCGCGAGGACGCCGATCCGGGCGCCAGGCTGCGCCGCATCCTCGATATCTGCCTGGAGGACGAGTTTCCGGAGCCGTCACCGGAGATGGCGCGGCCGGTGGCGATGCCTCCGGCCGGCATCGACGGGCGCTATCTGGACCCGATCTCGGGCGAGGTGGCGACGCTGGCGGTGGATGGCGGCGTGGTGAAGCTGGAGAAGCTGGGCACCGCTCTGGCGTTGCGCCCGGACGAGACCGGGGGCTTTTCCGATGGCTGGGGCAATTTCCTGGCGACCGTTCGGCTGGTGGCGCGCCCGGCGGGTGGCCGGCCAGACCTGCATCTGGATTTCGGCGGCCAGTGCGGCGTGTTCGCCCCGGTGGCGCCGCATGTGCCGGCGGACCTGGCGGCCTGCACCGGGCTGTACCGCAACGCCGAGATGCGCGGCGACATGGAGGTGTTCGTGCGCGACGGCCTGCCGCTGCTGCGCTTCGGCCCGGCCTTCCACCGCGAGGCGGAACTGGCGCTGGAGCCGGTGGCGCAGGACGTGTTCCTGGCCCGGCACGAGCGGCCCTGGGGAGCGGCCTCCTACGCCGTGCGGTTCCTGCGCCATGCCGGCGCGGTGGAGGCGGTGCTGGTGAGTTCCGACCGCCTCAAGGATATCCGCTTCGTGCGGGTGTAGCGGTATGCCGGTGCGCGCCGATGCGCCGGGCTTCACCCAGGCGGTGACCCAGACGGTGACGCCGCGCTGGGCGCTGGCCTATGCGGCCTCGCTCGGCTTCACCGCGCCCGCCTGCCTGGACGACGCGGCGCCGGGCGGGCTGGCGATCCCGGGACCGTTCTGCGTCTGCCTGGAATGGGCGCTGGTCGGCGGCGACGAGCGGGCGGCGCGGCTGGGGCTGACGGCGGCGGAACGGCGGCGCAACGTGCATGTGTCGCAGGATTCGGTGTTCCATCGGCCGGTGCGGCCGGGCATGGCGGTGACCACGACCAGCCGCATCGCCCATGCGCGCCAGACCTCGGCCGGCGCCTTCCTGCTGACCCGGCTGGACAGCCGCGACGCGGCCACGGGCGCGCTGCTGGTCACATCCTGGTCGGGCGCGGTGCTGCGCGGGGTGGCGTTCGACGGCGAGGTGGACGCGGCGATGCCGTCCGAGGCGCCGGCGGAACCGCAGCCACTGGCGCCGGGCGGCGAGCGCGAGGTGATCGCCACGGCGCGCGGCCTGCCGCATGTGTACAGCGAGTGCGCGCGGATCTGGAACCCGATCCATACCGAGCGGGCGGTGGCGCTGGCGGCCGGGCTGCCGGATATCGTGCTGCACGGCACCATCACCTGGGCGCTGGCGGGGCAGGCGATCCTGCGCGCGCGGGCGGGCGGCGACGTGACGCGGCTGCGCCGGCTGTCGGCGCGGTTCCGCGCCCCGGTGATCCCGGGGGACAGCTTCACCCTGCACCACGCGGCGGCGGCCGAGGGGGTGCGCTTCACCGCCCTGGCCAAGGGGGGCGCGGTGGCGCTGGCGTCGGGCCTGGCCGTGCTGGGCTGAGCGTGCTGGGCTGATCCGCCGGTCAGGCGGCGGCGCGGCGGGCGAGGCAGGCGCCCCAGAACAGGCTGGAGAAGAACCAGGTGGGCGGCGCGAACCCGGCCCCCGCCAGCAATTCCGCCACCGCCTGCTCGCCGTCCGGCGGGTCGGCGCCGTGCAGGATGGTGCCGAGGCGGGTTTTCACCTGCTCCGGGCTGGCGCCCTGCATGCGCCAGCGCTCGCCCCAGGCGGCCAGCAGCACCGGCTGGCCGGCATAGGCGAAGCGGTTGCCGGCCAGGATCAGCGGCGCGCCCGGCTTCAGCCGCGCCGCCAGCGCGTGCAGGATCTGCCGCTTGGCGGCCTCGCCCGGCAGGTGGTGTAGCACGCCGATCAGGGTCGCCGCGTCGAACCCGGCATCGGCCGGCAGGTCCTCGACGACGCCATGATGGACGGTGGTGCGGGCGAGCAGGCCGGTCTGTTCCAGCCGCGCCACCGCGAGATCCAGCATCGGCCGCGACGGATCGACCGCGGTGAAGCGCCATCGCGGCTCCAGCGCCCCGGCGGTGACGATCTCCTGCGCGCCGCCGCCGGCGCCGGCCACCAGCACATGCGCGCCGCCGCCGCTGCCGAGGACGGCAGCGAGCATGCAGGCGGAAAGCTCGTGGCAGGCATCGTAGCCTGCCAGCGCGATGCGGCTCTGGGCCTGGTAGTCGGCGGCGCGGGCCGGGTCGAATTTCTGCGCGGCGGTGGTCGCGGGGTCCATGCGGAGGGTCAGGCCCCGGCCAGGGCGGCGTTCGCCTCGCGCAGCGCGTGCAGCACGCGGTTGCGCGCGCGCATGGCGGCGACGGTGGCGAATTTCTCGGCGTCGCTGCCCGGCGCGGTTGCCGCCAGGTCGCGCAGCGGCTGCAGCGTCGGCCAGGCGGGGTTGGGCAGGGCGGGGTCGTGGGTGAAGCGGTCGCCGTGGCTGTAGTCGATCGGCACCAGGGCGCGCGAGGCGCGCATCAGGGCGGCGTTGACCCGTGCGGCGTCGGCGGTGGCGGCGCGCCCGGCCAGCGCCTCGGCATTGGCGCGCAGGGCCTCGGCGGCCTCCGTCAGCGGCGCCATCGGGAAGCGGCCGGCCAGTGTCGCGCCGATGGCGGCGAGTTCCTCGCCCAGCGCGCGGGCATGCGCCGCGTAGTCCAGCGGCAGCACCCGGTCGGCCAGCAGGCGCCAGACGACATGCATGAACACCTTGGTGTCGCGCACCAGGAAGTCGGGATCGACCTTGTCGATCAGGTCCTCCGGCGTGTGCCACCACCAGCCCAGCGCGTTGCGCAGCTTGACCGGGCCGGGCGGCTGCTCGCTGAGCGCGCCGAACATCGAGGGGATGCCGATGCCGGGGAAGCTGTCGTCCGACGAGCGCGCCTTGCGCTTGCCGCGGTGCTGATGGCCGGTCTGCTCGCGGATCGCCTCGCCGGCCAGCGGGATCAGCTCGGAGACGGCGGCGGCGTCGGACAGCTCGGTGGCGCCGATGCCGCCGGTGGAATCGACGTTGACATGGGCGACGCAGCGCCGCTCCAGCTCCTCCCAGTGCTCATCCACGTACCAGGCGGAGCCGGAGTAGCGGCCGTGCGAGTGGCCGGACCAGAAGCACACCCGCAGGCCGCGCTGCCACTCCGCGCGCCGGGTGGCGGCCAGGCGGGCGACCTCCAGCATGGTGGCGTTGGCCGAGCCGTTGTCCATCACGCCGTAGTACCAGGTGTCGTGGTGGCCGCTGAACAGCACGAACGGGCCGTCCGGCTCGGGGCCGTCGATATCGCCGACCAGGATGGGTGTCTTGCGCCAGCCGGTATCGACCGCGGCGTGCAGGACCACCTGCGGCTGCTTTCCCTGCTCCAACTGGTCGCGCAGGGCGCTGCCGTCGGCATTGGAGACGGTGCAGACCACCGTCGCCGGCATCTGGGCGAGGGTCTGCGGCGTGGGGCTGCCCCAGACCGGGGAGACGCACATTTCATGCAGGTGGTGGTGCGGGCTGATGTGCAGCTGCCCGGCGGCGCCGGCCAGCGAGGCGAGGCGGGCGACCTGCGGGTTGGCGATGCCCTCGGCCAGCACGATGGCGCCGCGCACGTCCTTGCCGGCGAAATCCGCCGCCCGGCCGTCGCCCACATAGACCAGCCGGCCGGACAGCCCGCCCTGCGGCGAGGACCGGCTGTGCGAGTGGGTGATCGCGGTGAGCGGCGCGCCGTCGGCCACAACCGATGCGCGGCCGGGAAGGCTGATATACGCGTCGTGCATCAGCATCTGCGTGCGGTAGCCGTATTCGTCGAGCCTGGCCTGCACGGTGCGCAGGCTCTGCAACTCCTCAGGCGTGCCCGACAGCTTCACCCAGCGGGCGAATTCCCGCAGATGGCCTTGCATGACGGTGGCGCTGACGGCGGCGCAAAGGGCGCTGGGCGCGGGATCGGCCATGGCGGTGGCTCCTTGGTCGGGTGTGGTGGACGAGCCTAGCCGCCGGGGGACGCAGTGCAAGGGGGGCCGAGGGGGGGATAGTCACCGGCCGGGCGGCGTGCCTACCGTTGGAACAGGCCATGGTTCGCCACGGAGAGAGAATATGTCCGCACCCGCCAGCAACGCGCCTCCCCTCGACCAGGACGAGCTTCTCGCCGGCATCCGCGAGTGGGTGGAGATCGAAAGCCCCACCACCGATGCGGCGGCGGTCAACCGGATGGTGGACAAGGTGGCGCAGGATTACGCGACGCTGGGGGCGCGGATCGAGCGCACGCCCGGCCGCGACGGCTTCGGCGACCACCTGCTGGTGACCTCGCCCTGGGGCGGCGACGGGCCGGGCATCCTGGTGCTGAGCCATCTGGACACGGTGCACGACATCGGCACCCTGGCCGGGCCGCTGCCGTTTCGCGTGGAGGGGGACATCGCCTATGGCCCCGGCATCTACGACATGAAGGGCGGCGCGCATCTGGCCTTCGCCGCGATGCGCCACCTGCGCCGGCTGGGGCGGGAGACGGCGCTGCCGATCCGCCATCTGCTGGTCAGCGAGGAGGAGGTGGGCAGCCCCACCTCGCGCGCGCTGATCGAGCGGGAGGCGCGGCGCGCGCGCTATGTGCTGGTGACCGAGCCGGCGCGCGAGGGCGGTCAGGTGGTGACCGCCCGCAAGGGCACCGCGCGCTTCGAGCTGCGCATCCGGGGCCGCGCCGCGCATTCCGGCGCGCGGCACGAGGACGGGCGCAGCGCCATCAAGGAGCTCGCCCGCCAGATTCTCGACCTTGAGGCGATGACCGATTACGCGACCGGGGTGACGGTGAACGTGGGCGTCATCGGCGGCGGCACGCGCGCCAACGTGGTGGCGGCCGAGGCGCATGCCGAGATCGACATGCGGGTGCCCAACCCGGAGATCGGCGACGCCGCGGTGGCGCGCGTGCTGGCGCTGAAGCCGTACGATCCGGACGTGACGATGGAAGTGACCGGCGGGCTGAACCGGCCCGGCTACGAGAAGTCGCCCGGGATCGCGGCGCTGTTCGAGCGGGCGCGGGCGATCGCGGCCGGCATCGGCTTCGAGCTGCGCGACCTCAAGACCGGCGGCGGCAGCGACGGCAACTTCACCGCCGCCATGGCGCCGACGCTGGATGGGCTGGGGGTGGACGGGCAGGGCGGGCATACGCACCACGAGCAGCTTTACGTCTCCTCGCTGGTGCCGCGCGCCCAATTGATGCTGGGCCTGTTCGAGAGCCTGGCATGAGCGCCGACACCAGCCGCGCCGCCGTGGTGGCGCGGGCGCGCAGCATCTTCGACAGCGGCGCCTACCTAGCGCGCCTGGCCGAACTGGTGGCGGTGCCCACCGAGAGCCAGATGCCGCGGCGGGCGGCGGATCTGCGGCGCTATTGCGGCGAGGTGCTGGGGCCGATGGTGGCGGGCCTCGGCTTCACGGTGCAGGTGCTGGACAATCCGGACGCGGCGCGCGGGCCGGTGCTGCTGGCCACCCGCATCGAGGACGCGGCGCTGCCCACCGTGCTGGTCTACGGCCATGGCGACGTGGTGCGTGGCATGCCGGAACGCTGGAAATCCGGGCTGGACCCGTGGCGGCTGAAGGTGGACGGCGACCGCATCTACGGCCGCGGCGTGGTGGACAACAAGGGCCAGCATCTGCTCGCCATCGACGCCATGCGGGCGCTGATCGAGGCGCAGGGGCGGCTGGGCTTCAACGCCAAGATCCTGGTCGAGACCGGCGAGGAGGTCGGTTCCCCCGGCATCCGCGCCTTCCTGCAACGCCACCGGGCGCTGTGCGCGGCCGACGTGTTCATCGGGCTGGACGGCCCGCGCCAGACGCTGTTCATGCCGGAGGTGAAGCTGGGCGGGCGTGGCGGCGTGGCGTTCGACCTGGTGGTGGACCTGCGCGAGAGCAGCCACCATTCCGGCCATTGGGGCGGCGTGCTGGCCGATCCGGGCTTCGTGCTGGCGCATGCGCTGGCCAGCATCGTGACGCCGAAGGGCCGCATCCTGGTCCCTGGCTGGACGCCGGCGCAGGTGCCCAACTCGGTGCGCCAGGCCTGTGCGGACATCGTGTTCGAGGACGTGCCCGGCATGCCGGAGGCCGACCCCGAGTGGGGAGAGCCGGGAATGTCCAAGGCCGAGCGCATCTTCGCCTGGACCAGCGTGATCGTGCTCGCCAGCCTGACCGGCCAGCCGGACGCGCCGGTGAACGCCGTCGCCGGCACCGCCCGCGCGCGGCTGCAGGTGCGCCATACCGTCGATGTGCCCGGCAGCAGCATCGTGCCCGCCTTGCGCGCGCATCTGGATGCGCAGGGCTTCGGCGCGGTGCGGATCGAGCCGGTGGTGGAGCGCGACATGTTCGAGGCCTCGCGGACGGACCCGGACGACCCCTGGGTGCGGCTGGTGGTGGCCTCGCTCACCGAGACGGCCGGGCGGGCGCCGAACGTGATCCCGAATTCCTCCGGCTCCAACCCCTCGCAATTGTTCAAGGAGGAGCTGGGCACGCCGGTCATATGGGTGCCGAACTCCTATGCCGGCTGCCACCAGCACGGTCCGGACGAGCACGGGCTGGGCTCACTGTTCCGCGAGGGGCTGGGGTTCATGGCCGGCATCTGGTGGGACATCGCGCATGGGCGCGCACAAGGGCACGTTGGGACAAGGCCGGAATAGCTTTACCACGAAGGCACGAAGGCACGAAGGCACGAAGAAGCAGGAACGACGCTCCAAATCATCCGAAACCCCTCTTCTTCGTGTCTTCGTGCCTTCGTAGTAAAATTTGCTCTGCTTCTTCCAGCGGCAGGAGAGGCGGAGGCGCCAAGAAGGAACGCTTCTCATCGCCTCTACGTCTCTTTGTGGCCTTCGCTTGCCCGCCGCGCCGAAGCGGCCTCCCGTGCGGCCAGCGGCACATAGGTTTCCAGTTCCGGGTCGGGCAGGCTGATCGTCCGGCCCAGCTCGGCCGAGCGGTACAGCGCCATCAGCAGCTCCACCACCGCCACGCCGTCGGCGAAGGTTTCCATCGGCATCTCGCGGCGGCGGAACCGCTCGACGAAATGGCGGTTTTCCAGCGTGTAGCCATAGGTGCCGGCCTCGTCCTCCAGGATCGGCATGCTGCCCTGCTCGGCGTTCTGCTTCTCCACCAGGTCCTCGCCGGCGCTGCCCCGCACGGCGCGGGAGAGGAACACCCGCAGCCCGGTGGACAGCGAGTTGAACTCCATCGCGTATTCCGGCCCGAGCAATTCCAGCGTCATGCGCAGCCCCGGGCCGACATAGGCCCAGGAGGTGGTGGCCTCGATCACCACCTCGCGCCCGTCCGGGTCCAGCAGCGTCACCATGCCGCGGGCGAAATCCTCCGCCGGGCGGGTGGCGTAATCGACCCGGCCGCCCGACTCCCGGCGCAGCTTCTCGGCATAGGCCGGGCGGCGCCATTTCAGCGTGGCGACGCTGGCGCTGGCGCTGACCGGGCGCAGCGCGTCGCGCCGCTCGCCGGGGGCGGTCAGCAGGAAGCGGGCGACCTCCACCGAATGGCACATCATGTCCGACAGCACGCCGCCGCCCTGCTCGTCGGCGTTCCAGAACCATGGCTCGTGCGGGCCGCTGTGCTCCTCGGCGGCGCGGGCCAGGTAGGGCCGGCCGGCGCTGGGCACGGCGCGGCGCCAGATGATGTCGTGGCCGCGCAGCACGGCGGTGGAGAACAGCTGGTTCTCCAGGTAGCCGTGCAGCAGCCCCGCCGCCTCGGCCAGCCGCAGCATCGCGCGCGCCTCGGCCAGGGTGCGCGCCAGCGGCTTCTCGCAGGCGACCGCGAACACGCTGGTGGCGCCGGCCAGCCGGGCGTCGTGCAGCGCCTGCATCGCCTCCAGCCGCGCGTGGTTGGGGTTGGCGAGCCACACCGCGTCGATCTCGCCGCTGTGCAGCATCGCCGCCAGGCTGTCGAAGGCGCGGCAGGGGCCGAGCTCCATTGCGTTGGCCTGCGCCGCGAAGGAGTCCCGCCGTGCCGGGGTGGGGGCGAACACGCCGGTCACGCGGGCGTGGCGGACGCCCAGCAGCGATTGCAGGTGGAAGCGGGCGATGAAGCCGGCGCCGATGAAGCCGATGCGCAAGGGGGCGTCGTGCATGGCGGCGGCTCAGGCGAGGTCGATGTTGACGCCGAACGCCGTGGCGACATCGCGGATCTGCGCCCAGGTGGTGGCGTCGATCTCGATGCCGTCGCGGGCGCGGGCCGCGCGGGCGATCCGCTCCGGCTCGCCGGCCACCAGCACCGGCAAGTCCGGGTCGGCGGGCGCTGCGGACTTGGCCCAGGTGATCAGCCCGTCGATCTCGCGTTCGATCAGCGGGCCGGCGGCCAGCCGCTGCTGGTCCAGCACGAAGGTCAGCCAGCCGTTGATGATGCCCTTGTCGGGCGGGGCCATCGACTGGATGGTGCCGGCGCCGGCCACCGCGCCGGCCAGCAGTTCGCAGATCATCGCCAGACCGTAGCCCTTGTGCTCGCCGAACGGCAGCACCGCGCCATGCGGCTCGGTGTAGATCACCGCCGGGTCGGTGGTGGGCTGGCCGGCGGCATCGATCAGCGCGCCGCCGATGACGTGGCGGCCCTCGTTGTAGGCGACGCGCACCTTGCCCAGCGCGATCCGGCTGGTCGCCATGTCCAGCACCACCGGCGGGTTGGCGGCGGTGCCGGGCACGGCGATGCAGATCGGGTTGGTGGAGAACCGGCCCTCCCGCCCGCGATACGGGGCCACCTTCGGCGCGCCGCCATAGCCGTTGACGAACTGCACGCTGAGCAGCCCGGCCGCCGCCGCCATCTCGCCATAGGTGCCGACGCGGCCGATATGGTGGGTGTTGCGCAGCCCATGCACCGCCACGCCATGTGTGCGCGCGGTGGCGATCGCCCAGGCCATGGCGTCGCGCGCCACCACCTGGCCGTAGCAGCCATCGCCGTCCCACACGGCGAAGCTGCCGCTGTCCTGCACGATCGTGGGCGCTGCGTTGGGGCGCAGATGGCCGCCGCGCAGGCTGCGGTGGTAGGCCGGCAGCATGCCGACGCCGTGGCTGTCATGGCCGGCCAGGTTGGCGCCGACCAGATGGTCGGCCACCGTGGCCGCCTCCGCATCGTTGCTGCCGCTGGCGCGCAGGATGCTCATGGTGAGCTGGCGCAGGCGGTCGGGGGCGATGTTCATGCGACGGGTTCCTGATCCAGGCCGGCGAAGCGGCGAACGACGTTTTCCAGCAGCCGCGACACCGGGCCCTGGAAGGCGCCATCGTGCCACAGGCTGCCGCAGAAGGTGATCGAGCCGACGGCGAACACCGCGCCGCCGGAAGGCGTGGCGAAATGCACGATCTCGCCGCGCATCAGCTCGGCCGGCGGCTCGCCGTTCACCGTCGCGAGGTGGGACAGCAGCTCCTCCGGCACGGTCACGAACGAGGCCGGGGGGTCCTCCGAACGCGCCAGGATCACCGTGTTGTCCGGCGTGCCGAGCAACGGGTCCGCGCGATCCAGCTCGAAACCGGCCGCTCCGCCGCCCGAAAGCCCGTAATTTCCGAGGATTTCGCCCTCGATTCCCCGGAAAATCCAGGCATATTCGGGTGAATAGCTGGCCGGCAGGCGGCGGTAATGGGTGCCCTCGAACTTGCCCTGCCCGGAGAAGCCGACGCCGGCCAGTGCCTGCGGCGGCCGGCGGTTGCGCCGCCACAACCCGCCCATGCCACCGTCCAGCTGGTGGTAGTATTCCCCCGGCTCGGCCGCCCAGGCGCGGATGCCGCCCTCGGCGCGGCGCAGCTCGATCATGTGCGGCTGGGTCTTGTCGCGCGCGATGCGCCAGTAGAAGCCGTTGCCGCCCAGGTAGCACAGGCTGCCGCCCTGGCGGGTGTAGGCGGCCAGCGCGTCCAGCGTGCCCGGCGTGTGGTATTCGGGGTGCGAGCCGGTCAGCACGCAGCGATAGGGCGCCAGCAGGGCCACGCCCTCGTCGTCCAGGTCCTCGTCGGTGACGATGTCGAAGGCGATGCCGCGCGCCTCCAGCCAGCCCAGCAGATGGGTGTCGGCCGGGTAGTGGCGCAGGCCGGAGCCGAGCGGGTCGTTGAAGGTGAGGAAGCCCGGCCGCATCGTCAGGATCGGCCGCCGGCGCGAGGAGAAACCGATGCCGCTGCCGTCGGCGTGGCGGTTGTAGGTGGAGGTGCCGTAGAGCGGGAACTGGTCCGGATTGTTCGGATAGGCGCCCCAGGCGGCGACGCGCGCGAGGTACTCGGCATCGGCGTTGCCGCGCGCGTGGTTGGCGTAGGCCTGGTAGGTGAAGGTGGCGGCCAGGAACACCACTGGCGCGGACGGCCCCGCCCGCTTCGGCAGCACATACAGCGGCAGCCAGTCCTCCCTGCCGGCGCAGGTGAGGTGCAGCGCGTAGGCGCCGCTGCGCAGGCCGTCCGGCACGGTGAAGGTGAAGGCCGGCTGCCAGCGGCAGTCATCGATGTCGTCGTCGTGGAAGTGGATGGCGGCGTAGTCCTGCGGCGCGTGTCGCCAGCAATGTTCCCGCCCGCTCCAGCCGGCACCCACCACCGCGCGGGTGGGCATGTTGACGGTGCGGCCGTGGCAGAGTTGCGGCCCGGTGTCGGCCAGGGCCTGGCCGGCGATGTCCACGGCGAAATCCCACCGGGCCAGCACCGGCGCATCCGCTGGCGGGCCGTCCGGGTAGCAGCCGGCCAGGATGGACGGCGCCTCCAGCTTGCCGGTGAAATGCAGCAGCGGCGCGGTGAACTGCTCGGCGGCGAACAGCACCGGCTGGCCGCCCGCCGGCAGTTCCAGCCCCGCGGCGGCCGCCTGCGCCACCGCCGGCACGCCGTCTTCCAGCGCGCATTGGCCCAGCGTGACCTGCCCGCTCGCCGGGTCGGCGGCCAGCCACAGCCGGTACCAGCGGCGCGGCGCCATGCGCGCGCCGGTCGCCAGGGTGAGCGTGCCGCCCGGCCATGCGAGCACGGCCGCGGCGCCGTCGGCGCCGGCGCGCAGCGCGACATGGGCCGCGCCTTCCTCGGCCAGCACCGTGCGCGCCGCCGCCGCGGCCCCGGCCCAGACCAGCACCGACCAGGTGCAGCCTGCCCGCCGGTCGCGCCGCGGCCCGGCCTCGACCAGGCCGAACGAGCCCAGCCTCGTGGCCTGGCGCTGGCCATGGAAGCGCGTGTCGAACACCGCCGCCAGATCCTCGAACCGCATCCCCGGGCCGGCCGGGTTGGGGTCTGCCCCGAGCACGCGCACCAGCCGCGCGCGGGCCGGGCCCGGCTCGTGCAGGCTGACATGGGCGGTGAACGCCTCGCCGGGCCGGTGGGAGAAGCGGTCGAGGTAGCCTGTGATGGCCGGATCGCGGGTCATTGCATTTTTGCCGTATGCTGCCTGAATCTTTTGGGATTATCTTGACGACATGGCCGAGCGTCTACGAAGATTTGCCATCGGTGTTTGCTGCACCGCAATATGGGAGAGGAGAATTCGATGCCCCGACCGACCAGGTTGCCATTCGGCCTCGCGGCCGCAATGGCGGCGACCGCTGCCGCGCTGCTGGCTGGCCCCGCTTCGGCAGCGGCGTTCAAGTGTCCGCATGTGGGCGGCGATTTCGTGTTCGGGCAGGAGGCGAACGTCAACAGCCTCGACCAGCCGGCCTCGAGCACGATTTCCACGCGCAATGTCGCGATGAACATCTTCGAGACGCTGCTGACGCGCGACGAGAACAACAACACCATCACCGATCTCGCCGATTCCTACACGGAGTCGCCCGACCGGATGACCTACACGTTCAAGCTCCGCCAGGGCGTGAAGTTCCACAACGGCAAGCCGCTGACCACGGCCGACGTGGTGGCCTCGTTCGACCGCTACAACAAGATCGGCCTCGAACGGAGCATGTTCAACAACGTGGCGAGTTGGGACGCGCCGGACGCGTCCACCTTCGTCATCCACATGAAGAAGCCGCAGCCGACCTTCATCGAGCTGCTGAGCTCCTTCTCCGTGCCGGTGGTGATCGTGCCCGCCGAGGACCGCGACGATCCGCCGATGCAGCTCAAGACCATCGGCACCGGGCCGTGGCAGTTGGTGGATTTCGTGCCCGGCAGCCACGTGAAACTGAAGCGCTACGACGGCTATGCGCCGAATACCAAGTATGAGCAGCGCACCGGCTTCGGCGGCTACAAGCAGGCCTGCTTCGACACCGTCACCTTCCGTATCGTGACGGAGCCGGGCGCGCGCGTCGCCGGGCTGCAGACCGGCGAGTTGCAGGGCGTGGAGGATCTGCCCACCAAGTCGCTGCCGGAGCTGAAGAAGGACAAGAACATCACCGTGGTGCCGCTGCCGAACTGGTGGATCCAGATCGCACTGCCGAACACCTCGGCGCCGCCGACCAACAACCTGATGTTCCGCAAGGCCGTGCAGGCCGCGCTGGACATGGACGAGATCATGGATGCGGCGACCGACGGCAACTACAAGCTGAACGTCGGCTTCCAGTACCCCAACCAGCCCAGCTACACCGATGCCGGCAAGGAAACCTACAACCTCAAGAATCCGAAGCTGGCGAAGGAATACCTCGCCAAGGCCAACTACAAGGGCGAGCCACTGGTCCTGCTGACCAACAAGGACTATCCCTCGATGTACAACGCCGCCCTGGTGATGGCCGAGCAGCTCAAGGCGGTCGGCATCAAGGCCGAGCTGAAGGTGGTTGACTGGCCAACCTCGGTGACCACGATGCAGAACACCACCACCGGATGGAACTTCTTCTTCACCGGCTACGGCACCCAGCCGGCGTTGGGCGCGCTGGCGACCATGGTGTTCTTCGCGCCCCCGAACGCCAACTACAAGCCGGCACCGGGCAAGGACGACCCCGACCTGCTGGCCGCCTTCCGCGACATGAACGACCAGCCGGACCCGAAGGCACGTCAGGCGGCATTCGCCCGGATGCAGAAGATCATCCTGGACAACGTCTACGCCGTGCCGTTCGGCTCGCTGACCAAGGTGCAGGGCGTGCGCGCCAACGTGGGCGGCTACGTGCCGTTCCGCATTCCGCGCATGTCCAACGTCTGGTTCAAGAACTGATTCATCGGAACAGCAGGAGGTAATCGGGAAGCATGGCGGGGATAGCTCTGCGGCGTCTGTTGGGCGCCCTGCCGGTCTTGCTGATCGTCAGCCTGATCACCTTCGCGCTGTTGCGGCTGATCCCCGGGGACCCGTCCTCGGTGATCGGCGGCCCGTCGGCCACCGCCGACCAACTCGCCCAGATCCGGCGCAACCTGGGTCTGGACGAGCCGCTGCCGATGCAGCTGGTGCATTGGTACGCCGGGCTGCTGCAAGGCAATCTCGGTCGGTCGCTGCTGATGGGGCAGGGGGTGGTGGAGGTCACGTTCGAGCGGCTGCCGGTCACGCTCGGCCTGTCGCTGTACGCGCTGGTCATCACGCTGGTGGCCGGGCTTGCCAGCGGTATCGTGGCGGCGCTGCGGCAGAACACCTGGGTGGACCAGCTGGCCATGATGGTGGCTATGCTCGGCATCTCGGTGCCGAACTTCTTCCTCGGCCTGCTGGGCATCATCTTCTTCGCGGTGAAGCTGGGCTGGTTGCCCACCGGCGGCTACGTGCCGTTCAGCCAGGACCCGTGGGAGTGGTTTCGCACCACCACCATGCCGGCGGTCTCGCTGGCCATGCTGCAGATGGGGCTGCTGGCGCGCATCACCCGCTCCACCATGCTGGAGGTGCTGCGCCAGGACTACATCCGCACCGCCCGCGCCAAGGGCCTGCCGGGGCGGCAGGTGGTGGTGAAGCACGCTTTGGCCAACGCGCTGATCCCGATCACCACCGTGATCGGCATCATCGTCAGCCTGCTGATCTCCGGCTCGGTGGTGACCGAGACGCTGTTCTCCATTCCCGGCATGGGCCAGTTGCTGACCCAGGCCGTGCTGAACCGTGACTACCCGATGGTGCAGGGCGGGCTGCTGCTGACCACGGTGTTCCTCGTGCTGGTGAACATAATGGTCGATATCTGCTACGCTTTCCTCGATCCGCGGGTGCGCTACGATGGCAAGTGACACGGCAATGCCCGCCGGGGCCCCGTTGGAAGATGAGCTTGAGGTGCCGGAGCGCCGGCAGTCGCCGCTGCGCATGACGGTGGTGCGGCTGTTCCGCCACCAGCTTTTCCTCTCCGGCTTGGTGCTGTTCGGCCTCATCGCGGTGGTCGGCGTGCTGGCGCCGCTGCTGACCGACATCAACCCCAACAAGCTCGGCATGCGCACCCGCTTCCAGGCGCCGGACGCGGCCTTCCTGTTCGGCACCGACAATTTCGGCCGCTCGCTGTGGTCGCGGACGGTCTGGGGGGCGCAGCTTTCGATGATGATCGGCCTGTCCGTGGTGCTGCTGAACGCGGTGTTCGGCACGCTGATCGGGGCGCTGGCCGGCTATTTCCCGCGGCTGGACAACGTGCTGATGCGGGTGAACGACGCGCTGATGGCCTTCCCCGCCATCCTGCTGGCCATCGCCATCACCGCCGTGCTCGGCCCGTCCATCGTCAACGCCATCCTGGCGCTGGCCATCGTGTATATCCCGCGCACCGCCCGCATCGTGCGCGCCAGCGTCATCGTGCTGCGCGAGATGGAGTATGTGCAGGCCGCCATCGCCGCCGGCGCCGGGCACTGGCGCATCCTGCGCCGCCACATCCTGCCCAACGCCATGGCGCCGCTGATCGTGCAGCTGAGCTTCCTGTTCGCCTACGCCGTGCTGTCGGAGGCGACGCTCTCCTTCCTCGGCCTCGGCGCCGTGCCGCCCACCCCCACCTGGGGCAACATCATGGCCGAGGGCCGGCAATACATGGTCGAGGCGCCCTGGATCATCACCATCCCCGGCATCGCGCTGATGATCACCGTCATGGGCCTGAACCTGCTGGGCGACGGGCTGCGCGACGTGCTCGACCCGCGCCTGAGGATCCAGCAGTGAGGGCGGGGCTGTGAGCCTGCTCGAAGTCCGCGGCCTCACCACCGCCTTCAGGACCGAACGCGGCGAGATCAACGCCGTCGAGGACATCACCTTCGACATCGACGAGGGCGAGATCCTCGGCATCGTCGGCGAATCCGGCAGCGGCAAGAGCGTCACCGCGCTCACCATCATGGGCCTGCTGCCGCAGCCGCCCGCCCGCGTCGCCGCCGGCTCCGTCCGCTTCCGTGGCGAGACGTTGACCGGCATGAGCGAGCCGCGGCTGGAGCGCATCCGCGGTTCCGGCATCTCGATGGTGTTCCAGGAGCCGATGACCTCGCTCAACCCGGTGTTCACCATCGGCGAGCAGATCATGGAGACGGTGCGCGCCCACGAGAAGGCAACGCCCCGCGAACTGCGCGACCGGGCGGTGGAAATGCTCGACAAGGTCGGCATCCCCTCGGCCGCCAAGCGGCTGGGCGACTACCCGCACCAGCTTTCCGGCGGCCAGCGCCAGCGGGTGATGCTGGCGATCGCGCTCGCCTGCCGCCCCAAGCTGCTGATCGCCGACGAGCCGACCACGGCGCTGGACGTGACCATCCAGGCCCAGGTGCTGGACCTGCTGATGGACCTGCGCGACGAGTTCGGCATGGCGGTGATGATCATCACCCACAACATGGGCGTGATCGCGGAGACCGCCGACCGCGTGCTGGTGATGTACGCCGGCCGCATCGTCGAACAGGCGCCGGTGGTGCGGTTGTTCGAGCGCCCGGAGCATCCCTATACGCGCGGCCTGCTGGAATGCGTGCCGACGCTGGAGCAGGACACCGAGCGCTTGGCCGCCATCCCCGGCTCGCTGCCCGAACCGGGCCGCCGCCCGCCCGGCTGCCGCTTCGCGCCGCGCTGCCGGTGGCGGATCGACGCCTGCCGCACCGGCCTGCCGCCGCTGGTGGAGCAGGAGCCGGGCCACGCCTCGGCCTGCATCCGCGCCGCCGAGATCGCCGCGCAGATCGGTGCGGCATGAGCGGCGCGCAACCCGCCCCGCTGCTGAAGCTTGAAGGCCTGACAAAGCATTTCGCGGTGCAGTCCGGCGGCTTCTTCCGCCGCCACGTCACCGCGCTGCGCGCCGTCGATGGCGTCGACCTGGAGATCCAGGCCGGCGAGACGCTCGGGCTGGTGGGCGAATCCGGCTGCGGCAAGTCCACGCTGGGCCGCATGATCATCCGCCTGATCGAGCCCACCGCCGGCAGCATCGTGTTCGACGGCGTGGACATCACCCGGCTGGACATGCAGGCCCTGCGCGAGCATCGCCGCGGCATGCAGATCGTCTTCCAGGACCCGTTCGGCGCGCTCAACCCGCGTATGACGGTGGAAGACATCATCATGGAGCCGCTGCTGATCCACGGCGCCCGCCATGACGATGCCGCCCGCAAGCGGGTGGACGAGATGCTCGGCCTGGTCGGCCTGCCGCTGCGCGCCCGCTCGCGCTTCCCGCACGAGTTCTCCGGCGGCCAGCGCCAGCGCGTCGGCATCGCCCGCGCCCTGGTGCTCAACCCGCGCTTCCTGGTGTGCGACGAGCCGGTGTCGGCGCTGGACGTGTCGGTGCAGGCGCAGATCGTCAACCTGCTGCAGGATCTGCAGCGCGACCTGGGCCTCACCTACCTGTTCATCGCTCACGACCTGAGCGTGGTGAAGCACATCTCCGACCGCGTGGCGGTGATGTATCTTGGCCGCGTGGTGGAGATCGCCGACAAGCGCGCCATCTATGCAGCACCCCGCCACCCCTACACCCAGGCGCTGATCGCCGCCGTGCCGGTGCTGAAGCCGCGCGAGCGGGGGCGGGGCCGGCGCGTGCGCATCACCGGCGATATCCCGAGCGCCCTCAACCCGCCCTCCGGCTGCCGCTTCCACACCCGCTGCCCGTACGTGATGCCGGTCTGCCGCACCGACGAGCCGAAACTGGCGCCCACCGACGCCGGCCATCTGGTGGCCTGCCACCTGATGGATAATCAAGAATCCAACAAAGGATAGACGAGGAAGATGTCCGAGACCCGCCGCTCGCGCCTGGTCGCCGAGGTCGATTTCAACAAGGACGGCCGCCAGCACGGCTTCATCCGCCTGTTCCACTCCGTGCACAGCTCGGCCTACGGCTTCATCCCCATCCCGATCGTGGTGCTGAAGAACGGCGACGGCCCCACCGCGCTGTTCGTCTCCGGCAACCACGGCGACGAGTACGAGGGCCAGGTGGCGCTGTGCAACCTCGCCAAGTCGCTGGACCCGGCGCAGATCAAGGGCCGCGTCATCCTGCTGCCGATGGCCAATTTCCCCGCCGGCATGGCTGGCCGCCGCACCTCGCCGATCGACGAGGGCAACCTCAACCGCAGCTTCCCCGGCAACCCGGACGGCACCGTCACCCAGCAGATCGCCTATTTCATCGAGCACGAACTGCTGCCGCTGGCCGATCTGGTGTGCGACCTGCATTCCGGCGGCTCCTCGCTGATGTACGTGCCGACCGCGCTGATCAAGCGCTCGCCCGACCAGACCCGCTTCGCCAAGCAACTGGCCGCCCTGCGGGCCTTCGGCGCCCCGCACGCCTACATCACCGGCGGCGGCAACGGCACCGGCGCCGACCACACCCTCTCGGGCGGTGCCGAGCGCCAGGGGCCGCTGGCCGTCGGCACCGAACTGGGCGGCTCCGGCACCGTCACCCCCGCCGCCCTGCGCATCGCCGAGCGCGGCCTGCGCAACCTGCTGGTCCATCTCGGCATCCTGCCCGAGGTCATGCGCATCCCGGTCGATGGCCCGGGTCGCGTGGTCGAGGTCGGCGGCGCCGACTACTTCATCTACGCCCCCGACAGCGGCGTGTTCGAACCGGTGGTGGAACTCGGCGAGGACGTGAAGGCCGGCCAACTCGCCGGCCGCGTGCATTTCCCGGAAACCCCCTGGGCGCCGCCGGTGGAGTTCCGCTTCGCCCGCGACGGCCTGGTGCTGTGCAAGCGCATCCCCGGCCGCACCATGCGCGGCGACTGCCTGTTCCACCTGGGGTCGGACACCACCGCCTGATCGATCGGCTCGATTGATCCCAACGAAACTATCCATTGGATCAACTCCCGCCGCCGGCCTATACCGGCGGCGGGTGCCGGGCCTCGCAATGTCCGGCGCATGTCGCTTTAGCCACCGCAGGAGGGGACTCTCATGACAGCACTCAAGGGCAGCAAGACCGAGGCGAACCTGAAGGAAGCCTTCTCGGGCGAGTCCCAGGCCAACCGCCGCTACCTCTATTTTGCCCAGAAGGCCGACGTCGAGGGCTACAACGACGTCGCCGCCGTCTTCCGCTCCACCGCCGAGGGCGAGACCGGCCACGCGCACGGCCACCTGGAGTTCCTGGAAGCCGTGGGCGACCCGGCCACCGGCCTGCCGATCGGCAAGACCTCCGACAACCTCACCGCCGCCGTCGCCGGCGAGACGCACGAATACACCGACATGTATCCGGGCATGGCGCGCAGCGCCCGCGAGGAAGGCTTCGACGAGATCGCCGACTGGTTCGAGACCCTGGCCAAGGCCGAGCGCAGCCACGCCGGCCGCTTCCAGCGCGCCCTGAACGACCTCGCCTGACCCGACCCGGCTGACCGAACGCGGGGGCGGGATCACGGTCCCGCCCCCGTTTTCACGCCCACCGCCCCCTTGCCCACCGCCCCCTGGCAGGAGATCGACGCATGCGCGAAGGCAGTCTCGACGCACCCACGCGCCACCCGATCGCGTGGCAGGACCCCGATTTCACCGACCCCGCCAAGATCGACGCCGAACTCCGCCGCGTCTTCGACATCTGCCACGGCTGCCGCCGCTGCTTCAACCTGTGCGACAGCTTCCCCCGCCTGTTCGACCTGATCGACGCCGCCCCCACCGGGGAACTCGATTCGGTGGACAGCAAGGGCTTCAAGCCGGTGGTCGATGCCTGCACCCTGTGCGACATGTGCTTCCTGACCAAATGCCCCTACGTGCCGCCGCACAGCTTCGACCTCGATTTCCCCCACCTGATGCTCCGCTACCGCGCCGCCGAGGCCAAGCGCGGCGAACTCGCCCCCGTCGACGCCCAACTCGCCAAAACCGACCGCAACGGCAAGCTCGCCGGCCTGGCCGCCCCCCTGGTCAACTGGGCCAACACCCCCGGCGACACCCTGCCGCGCAAGCTGCTGGAAAAGACCGCCGGCATGCACCCCCAGGCCGCGCTGCCGAAATTCCACTACCGCACCTTCGAGCAGCAGGCCCTGGCCGCCCCCGCGCTCAACCGCGAGGCCCCGGCCTTCGGCCGCAAGGTGGTCCTCTACGCCACCTGCTTCGTGAACTACAACGACCCCCAGGTGGGCGTCGCCACCCAGGCCGTGCTGGCCCGCAACGGCGTGCAGTCGCAGGTCGTCTACCCGAAATGCTGCGGCATGCCGCTGCTCGAACAGGGCAACCTCGCCGCCGTTGCCGCCAATGCCGCCGAGGTCGCCGCCGCTCTCAAACCCTGGATCGACCAGGGCTACGACGTCATCGCCCTGGTCCCCTCCTGCGCTCTGATGCTGAAATTCGAGTGGCCGCTGATCGTCCCCGACAGCGCCGAGGTCCAGGCCCTGTCCAAGGCCACCTACGACATCAGCGAATACATCGTGGACATCGCCCGCAAGGAGGGGCTGGCCCCCGGCATGCAGCCGGTCCCCGGCGGCGTCACCGTGCATATCGCCTGCCACTCCCGCGCCCAGAACATGGGCCAGAAGGCCGCCGACATGCTGCGCCTGCTGCCGGAGGCCGACGTGCAGGTGGTGGAGCGCTGCTCCGGCCATGGCGGCTCCTGGGGCTTCAAGACCGATAATTTCGACACCGCCCTCAAGATCGGCCGCCCAGTCGCCCGTCAGGTCCGCGACGGCGGCAAAGGCTTCGTCACCTCCGAATGCCCGCTCGCCGGCGTCCATATCCGCCAGGGCGTCGAAAAATTCGGCGCGCAAGCGCCGGAACTGCTCACCCACCCCATCCAGCTTCTCGCGCGGGCCTATGGGGAAGCAAGCTGAGCAAGGCCTTCTTTTTTGAAAAAAAGAAGCAAAAACCTTTTATCCGCCTGGCTGTATTCGTAGAGCACTCTCTCTCTTCTCCCCGTCTTCCCGCCTCCATGTGAATCTTCTTCTTCGTCACCCCGCGGCACGTCCCGCCCGATCAACCGACGGAGGCCGAAATGGCCAACAAACACAGCATCACCGAAGCCGACATCCTCCCCACCGCCGAATACGCCGCCCAGCGCGCCGAATGGCGCCGCAAGATGAGCGCCATGAAGCGCAACCGCCGCCTGGAAGTCGGCCCCTTCGTCACCTTCTACTTCGAGAACTTCGAGACGATGTGGCACCAGATCCAGGAGATGCTGCACATCGAGGGTGGCGGCGCCGCCCAACTCCCCGACGAGCTGGAGGCCTACAACCCCCTGGTCCCGCAAGGCAGCGACCTTTCCGCCACCTTCATGATCGAGATCGACGAGCCCGAACGCCGCAAGCGCATGCTCGACCGCATGGGCGGCATCGAGGAGACCGCCTTCCTCGACATCGACGGCGAGACCATCAAGGCCGACCCCGAGGTGGACCAGGACCGCACCACCGCCGAGGGCAAGGCGTCCTCCGTCCAGTTCGTGCATTTCCGCCTCACCCCGGCGCAGATCGCCGCTTTCCGCGGCGGCCAGGGCCGCGTCACCCTCGGCCTCAGCCACCCCAACTACAGCCACATGGCCGTCATGCCCGACGCCGTGCGCACCGAACTCGCCCGCGACTTCGACTGACCACCCCCCGGGGGGGCGCACCCTGGCGAAAGGCGGCGGGAAATGCCACGCTTCCCGCCGCCACCGCCAACAGGACCCGCCCCGTGCCCCTTTCCGTCATCGGTTCCGGCTTCGGCCGCACCGGCACCAAGTCGCTCAAGCTCGCCCTCGAACAGCTAGGCTTCGCCCCCTGCCACCACATGGTCGAGGTCCGCACCACCCCCGGCCAGGTCGATTTCTGGTGCGACATCGCCGAGGGCAAGCCGGTGGACTGGCACGCGGTCTTCGCCGGCTTCCGCGCCGCTGTGGACTGGCCGTCCTGCAACTACTGGCGCGAACTCGCCGCCGCCTTCCCTGAGGCCAAGATCATCCACACCACTCGCCCGGCGGAGCAATGGTGGGCCAGCTTCTCCAAGACCATCATGGAATCCCTCACCACCCGCCCGCCGTCCGACGACCCCATCCGCCTGCGCATGCGCGCGATGACCAAGACGATCATCGACCAGAACGTCTTCGGCGGCCGCATCGCCGAGAAGGACGTGGCGCTCGCCGCCTTCCACAAGCGCGAGGCCGAGGTCCGCGCCGCCATCCCGCCCGCCCGCCTGCTGGTCCTGCAACCCACCGATGGCTGGGAGCCGCTGTGCCGCTTCCTCGGGGTGCCGGTCCCGGCCGAGCCTTATCCGTTTACCAATACCACCGAGGAGTTTCGCGCCATCGCCAGGGGGTAGGGGAAGCAAGTCGTTCTTTATTGAAAAAAGAACCAAAAAACTTTTATTCGCTGGAGTCCCCGCACCCGCGCCGGGTCTTCAACGAACGAAGTTTTTTTGCTTCATTTTGTTCACAAAAAGAAGACCCTCTCTTCCTTCCCAAGCTACGCTCCGCCCACGGCAACCAAGCGGCCAGCACGAGCCGCACCAGGAGGAACCTGCCATGACCTTGTCCCGCCGCACCTTGCTCGGCTCCGCGTCGCTTGCCGCCGCGGTCCTGCCGCTGCGCCCCGCCCGCGCCCAGCGGCCGAAAATCCGCATCGGCGTGCTCAACGACATGTCCGGCCCCTATGCCGACGATGCCGGCCCCACCAGCGTCATCTGCGCCAAGCAGGCAGTGGCCGACCTGGGCGACCTGGGCTTCGATGTCGAAATAATCGCCGGCGACCACCAGAACAAGCCGGACATCGGCGCCACCATCGCCCGTTCCTGGTTCGACCAGGGCGGCGTGGACGCCATCGCCGACGTGCCCACCTCCTCGGTGGCGCTGGCGGTCAGCACCGTCTGCAAAGAAAAGAACAAGGTCTTCATCGCCTCCGGCCCCGGCACCACCGACCTCACCGGCAAGCAATGCACCCCCAACACGGTGCAATGGACCTACGATGTCTACATGCTGGCCCGCTCCACCGGCGGCGCCATGGTCAAGGCCGGCGGCGACAGCTGGTATTTCATCACCGCCGACTACGTGTTCGGCAAGCAGCTCGACGACGAAACCACCCGCCTGGTGCAGCAGGCCGGCGGCAAGGTGCTCGGCCACCGCGACTACCCCTTCCCGGACACCACCGATTTCTCCTCCTACCTGGTGCAGGCCCAGGCCTCCGGCGCCAAGGTGCTGGGCCTGGCGATGGCCGGCGGCGACACCGTCACCTGCATCAAGCAGGCCGCCGAATTCGGCCTCAACAAGACCATGCGGCTGGCCGCCCTGCTCACCTCCATCAACGGCGTCCACGCCATGGGGCTGGAAACCGCGCAGGGGCTGCTGTTCACCGAATCCTTCTACTGGGACCTCAACGATCGCACCCGCGCCGTCACCAGCCGCATCCGCCCGCACCTCACCAAGCCGTCGCAGATGCTCAACATGGTCAACATGGGGGTCTACGGCGTGGTCACCCACTACCTGAAGGCGGTGAAGGCGGTGGGCGTCGCCGCCGCCAAGGCCAGCGGCGCCGCGGCGGTTGCCGGCATGAAGGCCCTGCCCACCGACGACGACGCCTTCGGCAAGGGCAGCGTCCGCATCGACGGCCGCGCCCTGCACCCCGCCTACCTGCTGGAGGCCAAGAAACCCTCCGAAAGCAAGGGCGGCTGGGACCTTCTGAAAGTCGTCGCCACCACCCCCGGCGAAGACGCCTACCGCCCCCTGAACGAAGGCGGCTGCGCGCTCGTCAAGGCCTGACGCCAGCCAAGGAAAGGTCACAAAGAGGCGGAGAGGCGATGAGAAGCGTAGATTCGCGCCAACTCCGCCGGCCTTCTCTCCGCCTCCATGTGAACCTTCTCTCCATCCGCCCCCGGCTTCCCAGCACCCCCCGCCTGCGCCATTGTCGCCGCACGGCCACGCGGAGGAATCGCCATGAATTTCGAATACTCGGACAAGGTCCGCGACCTGCTAGCGCGCCTTGGCGCCTTCATGGACGAGCACATCTACCCCAACGAGGCGGTGTTCGACGCCCAACTCGCCGCCGGCCCCACCCGCTGGCACCACCCCGCCATCCAGGAAACCCTGAAGGAAAAGGCCCGCGCCGCCGGCCTGTGGAACCTGTTCCTGCCGGCCAGCGAGCATGCGGACGGCCTGACCAACCTGGAATACGCGCCGCTGTGCGAAATGATGGGCCGGAGCCACATCGCGCCGGAGGTGTTCAACTGCTCGGCGCCCGATACCGGCAACATGGAAACCCTGCTGCGCTACGGCAACGCCGCGCAGAAGGCGCAATGGCTGGAACCGCTGCTGGAAGGCAGGATCCGCTCCGCCTTCGCGATGACCGAGCCGGGGGTGGCCTCGTCCGACGCCACCAACATCGAGGCCCGCATCGAGCGCGACGGCGACCACTACGTCATCAACGCCCGCAAATGGTGGACCTCAGGCGCCAACGACCCGCGCTGCAAGATCCTCATCCTGATGGGAAAAACCGACCCCGCCGGCCCGAAGCACCAGCAGCAATCCATGGTGCTGGTGCCCATCGACACCCCGGGCGTGACCGTGCTGCGCAACCTCACCGTGTTCGGCTACGACGACGCCCCGCACGGCCATGGCGAGGTGGATTTCCGCGACGTGCGCGTGCCCGTCAGCAACATCCTGCTGGGCGAGGGCAGGGGGTTCGAGATCGCCCAGGGCCGCCTCGGTCCGGGCCGCATCCACCATTGCATGCGCCAGATCGGCGTCGCCGAGCGGGCGCTGGAAGCCATGTGCGCCCGCGCCCGCGAGCGCAAGCCGTTCGGCAAGCCGCTGGCCGAGCAGGGCCTGATCCTGCAATGGATCGCCGACAGCCGCATGGAGATCGAGCAGGCCCGCCTGCTGACCCTGAAGGCCGCCGACATGATGGACCGCGTCGGCAACAAGGCCGCCCGCGCCGAGATCGCCATGATCAAGGTGGTCGCCCCGCGCATGGTGCTGAACGTGCTGGACCGCGCCATCCAGGTGCATGGCGGCGGCGGCGTCAGCCAGCAATTCCACCTGGCCTATGCCTGGGCGCGCGCCCGCGTCATGCGCATCGTCGACGGGCCGGACGAGGTCCACAGTGCGGCGCTGGGCAAGCTGGAACTGCGCAAGGGGGTGTCGCGGGGGTGAGGAAGGAAGGTCTTCTTTTTGTGAACAAAAAGAAGCAAAAAAACTTTGTTCGCTGGAGTCCCCCAGTCGCTGCCGGGTCTCCAGCGAATAAAAGTTTTTTGGTTCTTTTTTCCAAAAAGGAACCCTTCCTTCCTTTCTACTGGTCAGCTCGCATGAACGCTGTCGCTCCCCGGATCGAAGGTGATGCCGCGCACCTGGTCCCGTGCGTTCACTCCGGTGGCGACGATCATGCCGCCTTTCTGGCGCATATGGCTGACGGCGTGCCAGCCATGCGCCATGAAGGCGTTCAGCGCATCGGTATATCGTGCCGAGCCGCGCTCGGTCTGCGCCGGCGCGGCGGCGAAGGCCGGCGCCACCCCGAGCGCCAGCAGGCAGGCGGCAAGCGGCAGGATGCGGTGCATGGTCATGCGGTCTCTCCCAACGGTTGCGCGGCCGGCGCCCCACTCCCCGCGCCGGGCCCCGGCCGCCGCCGCCCGGCGATCCGGCACCTGGGCAAGGCGCCCACCCGGATCAACCGCCGCGGCCATCGGTGGACAGGGTTTCAGCCGCCGGACAGCCCGGCTTCATCGCGCGGAGGTCGCCCATGACGCCTGAACGCGCCGCCGCCGACGAGCATGCCGAGGACGGCGCCGCCCTGGTGGCCCCGCCGTCGGAGGAGGTGCTGGACCTCGCCCGCCTGGACCCCTATCTGCGCGCCGCCCTGCCCGCCGCGGAGGGGCCGCTCAGCACCTTCCGCTTCGCCGGCGGCCACGCCAACCTCACCTACCTGCTGCGCTTCGGCGCGGAGGGCACGGGTGCGGAATACATCCTCCGCCGCCCGCCGCTCGGCCCCATCCCGCCCGGCGCGCACGACATGCGGCGCGAGCACCGCGTGCTGAGCCGCCTGCACGAAGCCTTCCCGCTGGCCCCGCGCAGCCTGGTGCTGTGCGAGGACGAAAGCCTGATCGGCGCAATCTTCGTGGTCACCGAGCGCCGGCGCGGCACCAACATCCTGCTCGACATGCCGGAGCGCTACCGGGGCCGCCCCGAACTCAACCGCCGCATCGGCGAGATGCTGATCGACCGGCTGGCGGAACTGCACAAGGTGGACCCGGCGGCGGTCGGCCTGTCCGACCTCGGCCGCCCGGAAGGCTTCGTGCAGCGCCAGTTCGAAGGCTGGGCGAAACGCTGGGACGCGGCGCTGGACAGGCCCTACCCGCAAACCAAACCGCTGCTGGACTGGCTGCGCGCCGGCCTGCTCGCGCCCCAGGGCGGCGGCATCGTGCACAACGACTGGAAGCTGGACAATCTGCTGCTGGACCCGGACGACCCGGCCACCCCCACGGCGGTGCTGGACTGGGACATGTGCGCGCGCGGCGACCCGCTGCTGGATCTCGGCTACCTGCTCAACTACTGGGCCGAACCCGGCGACCCGCAGCCCTGGATCGCTGCGGCGGCCATGCCGACCTGGTACCCCGGCTTCCCCAGCCGCGCCGAGGCGATCGCCCGCTACGGGGCGGCGAGCGGGCTGGATGTGTCCGCCATCCGCTGGTACCAGGTGTTCACCGCCTTCAAGCTGGCGGTCATCATCCAGCAGATCTACATCCGCTACCTGCGCGGCCAGACCACCGACCACCGCTTCGCCAGCTTCGGCGGACGGGTGGCGGCGCTGATCGACAAGGCGATAGTTATGTCTCATAACTAACCGGAGAATTTGCCATGCATATCCGTCCCACCACCCCCTCGGGCGCCGCCGCGGTACCCGATTCCCAGGGCCTGAATCTGTGGCGGTCGGACCCTGTTTTGGCGAAATTGGCCGGCTTTTACCTCCCTTCCGGGCTGTTTTCCCACCTTTCCCGGCACCTCGATCGCCTCGGCGGGCTCGCCGGCGGCACCTTGGACGAGCTTGCCGGCACCGCCGACCGCAACCCGCCGGTGCTGCACCACCGCAGCCGCACCGGCGCCGATGCGCAGCGGATCGAGAAGCATCCCGCCTATCAGGAGATGGAGCGGCTGGCCTTCGGCGAATTCGGCCTCGCCGCGCTGTCGCACCGCGCCGGCGTGCTGGGCTGGGACGCGCCGATGCCGCCGCTCGCCAAGTATCTGATTACATATCTTTTTGTGCAGGCCGAATTCGGCCTGATGTGCCCGGTCAGCATGACCGACAGCCTCACCCGCACCTTGCGCAAATACGGCGACCCGGCCCTGGTCGCCCGCTACTTGCCGGCGCTGACCAGCCAGGACATGGACGAACTGTGCCAGGGCGCGATGTTCATGACCGAACAGGGCGCCGGCTCGGATGTCGGCGCCACCGACGTGCGCGCCGCGCCCGGCCCGGACGGGATGTGGAAACTCAATGGTGACAAATGGTTCTGCTCCAATCCTGATGCGGGGCTGGCGATGGTGCTGGCCCGGCCGGAGGGCGCGCCGCCTGGAATCAAGGGCGTAGGGCTGTTTCTTCTGCCGCGCCTGCTGCCGGACGGCACCGCCAACGCCTACCGGATCCTGCGGCTGAAGGACAAGCTCGGCACGCGCTCCATGGCGTCCGGCGAAATCCGGCTGGAGGGCGCGTTGGCCTGGCCGGTGGGCGACCTTGGCGCGGGCTTCCGGCAGATGGCCGACATGATCAATAATTCCCGTCTTTCCAATGGGGTACGTGCCGCCGGCCTGATGCGTCGGGCGGTCACCGAGGCGCTGTACATCGCCCATCGCCGCACCGCCTTCGGCCGCCGGCTGGTGGAACTGCCGTTGATGCGCCGGCAACTGGCCAAGATGCTGATTCGCGCCGAACAGGCCCGGACCATGATGTTCCAGACCGCCGAAACCCTGCGCCGCGCCGATGCCGGGGAGGCGGGGGCCTATGCCCTGCTGCGCATCCTGACCCCGCTCATCAAGTTCCGCGCCTGTCGCGACGCCCGCCAAGTGACTGGCGATGCAATGGAAGTGCGCGGCGGCTGCGGCTATATTGAGGAGTTCTCCGACGCCCGGCTGCTGCGCGACGCCCATCTCGGCTCGATCTGGGAAGGCACCAGCAACATCGTGGCGCTGGACGTGCTGCGCGCCGCCGGCCGCGAGGGCAGCTTGGATGCGCTCGCAGCGCATGTGAAGAACCTGTGCCAAGCGCCTGGTTTGCCTGAGGCATGGCCGGCGATGCAGCGCGCGGTCGCGCTGGCCGAAGCCGCAAGCGCCGAGCCGGCCCTGACCCGGCAGGCGGCCTCAGCGCTGTACCACGTCACCTCGGCGGCCGCGATGGCGTGGGAGGCCGAGCGGATCGGCGATCCCGCGCGCCTGCGGCTGGCCCGGCTGGTGCTGCGCCACCGCGTGCTGCCGCGCGATCCGCTGGAGGCCGATGACGCGGATGGCGCCGATCTGGCGGAGTTGCTGGGGGATGTGGGCGGGTAGGGAAGAAGATTCACAAGTAGGCGGTGAGGCGGAGAGAAGGGATTTTGTATATGCTTCTCTTTGCCTCACCGCCTCTTTGTAAAACCTTCCTTCCTATTCCACCATCCGCGCCCGCAACTTGGCCCGCCGGGGCGTATCCAGCCCGATGCGGTCCTGCAGGTAGGCATCCATTGAGCCGTGTGCCTTGTGCACCGCGTCGAAGGCGGCGGTGAGGAATTCCGGGTGGACGCGCAGCAGCGTGGCCCCCACCGCCGGCGGCAGGCTGGCGGCCAGTTCTGAATCGCCGCGCCAGAGCCGGTTGGTGGCCATGTAATCGGCGCGGATCGCCTCCTCCGGTACGCCCAGCGCGGACAGGACCAGCGCGGCCGCGAAGCCGGTGCGGTCCTTGCCGGCGGTGCAGTGGAACAGCAGCGCGCCCGCCTCGTCGGCCAGCAGCAGGTCGAACATGGTGCGGTAGCGGTGGTGCCAGTCGGTCGCATAGGCGCCGTAGGCGAGCTGCATCACCTCCATCACGTCCTGCGCGGTGGCCGAGCGGTTGGCCACCAGGTCGCGCAGCGAGGCGCCGATGGTGGGTGCGATCGCCAACTCGTGCACCCGCGCGCCGGCCGGCACGCGGGACGGCCATTTGGCGCGTTCGCCCTCGCCGCGGAAATCGCAGATGTCGCGCACGCCCAGGTCGGCCAGCGTGGCCAGGTCGGCCTCGGTCAGCGCGTGCAGCGCCGCCGAGCGGTAGACCTGCCCGAAGCGCACGCGCCCGCCGCCGGCGGTTTGCCAGCCGCCCAGGTCGCGCAGGTTGGAGCCGCCTTGCAGCGGCACCACGCGGGGCAGGTCCTCGGTCGCGATCTCGCTCACGCGGCGTCTCCATGATCGAATTCAAAGCGGTAGCCGCCACCCTGGCGGCGCACCCAGCCGACATGCGGGATGCCGAAATGCGCCGGGAAGACGCGGCAGCCGGTCTCGGCGCAATGTTCCAGCACCCGCCGGCGGGAGGCTGCGGCCTGCACCGGGTCGGCGCAGAAGCGGCTGCTCCAGTCCGGGCGGTAGACCTGTATGGGCTGGTGCATCACGTCGCCGATGAACATGCCTTCCTGCCCCTCGGACAGCAGCCGCAACACCACGTGGCCGGGCGAGTGGCCGGGGGCGGGCTCGATCAGCAGGTCGTCGCCGATCTGGTCGGTCATGTCCACCACCATGTCCTGGCCGGCGGCGATGACCGGGTGCACCGAGTCCTGGAAGATCATCCGGCTGACCTCCGGCAGGTTCGGGTTGCGGGCCGGGTCCCAGTGGTCGCGGTCCACGCGGGAGAACACGTATTTGGCGTTGGGGAAGGTGGGCACCCAGCGACCGTCGATCAGCCTTGTGTTCCAGCCCACATGGTCCACGTGCAGATGCGTGCACAGCACATAGTCCACCTGTTCCGGCGCCACGCCGGCATCGGCCAGGCGTTGCAGGTAGGGGGTATCAAGCATGTGGAAGCGGTCGTAGCCGGGCCGGTCCTTGTGGTTGCCGCAGCAGCAATCCACCAGAATGGTATGGTGCCTGGTGCGGATCAGCCAGGAATGGATGGAGGAGATGAAGCGCCCGGTGGCGCCCTCGTAGTAGTTTGGCTCCAGCCAGGCGCCGTGTTCCTTCAACACCTCGGGGTCCCAGTCGGGCAGCAGGTGGGCGGCCGGGAAGCCCGGTTTCAGCATCTCCTCCACCCGCGTGACACTGGCCTGGCCGATCATCCGTGTGGTCATGTGCGTCCCCCCTCTCTGGCGTGACGAGCAGACAAGAGAACGCGTGGGGGCGCAACCGGGTCAGATGCGTTCCCAGATGCCGGTTTCGTCGTCCAGCCGCGCATGCTCCTGGGCGCGGAAATCGCCGCTGGAGACGATGCCCAGCACGCGCCCGTTCTCGCAGACCGGCACGTGGCGGAAGCCGCCGTCATGCATCAGGCGCAGCGCCTGGATGGCGGTGTGGGTGGGCGGCATGTGCTCGGGGTTGCGGGTCATCACCTGGGCGAGGTGGGTGTGCGCCGGGTTGTGGCCGTCGGCCAGCAGGCGCACCGCGTCCCGCCCGGTGAAGATGCCGAGCAGGCGCAATTGCGGGTCCACCACCAGGACGGCACCGATGCGCTGGTCGCGCATGTGCCGGCACGCCTGCTGCACGGTGGCGGCGGCAGGCAGGGTGACCGGCTTGCGCCGGACGATCTCGGACATCGGGCGTTCGGTCATGGCATCCTCCTGGTTGGCGGCAGCATGCGCGCCGGCTCCGGCGGCTTCCTTGATCCAGGACAAACCGCCGATCTGGCGCCGGCCCGGGGGAACGTGAGACACTCGCCGCCACACCCTAGCCCGGAGCCGCCCAGGTGAGCGATTACTTCTACGAACCCCGCAAGGGGCATGGCCTGCCGCACGACCCGTTCAAGGCGATCGTGGCGCCGCGGCCGATCGGCTGGATTTCCAGCGTGGATGCGCAGGGGCGGCCCAACCTCGCGCCCTATAGTTTTTTCAACGCCTTCGCCTCGTTCCCGCCGATCGTCGGCTTCTCCAGCGAGGGGCGCAAGGACAGCGTGGACAATGTGGAGGCCACCGGCGAGTTCGTCTGCAACTTGGTGACCATGGACCTGGCGGAGGCGATGAACGCCACCTCGGCCGGCGTGGCGCATGGGGTGGACGAGATGCATCTGGCCGGGCTGGCGGCGGCGCCCAGCACGGTGGTGCGGCCGCCGCGCGTGGCCGCCGCCGCCGCCGCGCTGGAGTGCAGGCTGGTGCGGGTGATCCGCCTGGCCGGGGCGGACGGGGTGGCGCTGGACAACTGGCTGGTGCTGGGCGAGGTGGTGGGCGTGCATATCAACGACCGCTTCCTGGTGGACGGGCGCTTCGACACCGCCGCCGCCCGGCCAGTGGCGCGCTGCGGCTACCGGGGCGACTACGCGGTGGTGACGCAGCTGTTCGAGATGCTCCGGCCGGGGTGAGGCTACAGCAGCGCCGGCTGGGGGGATGGGATGGCGGGGGCGGCTTGCGTCTCGTTCAGCGCTTCGATGCCGCAGGCGGTGAGGAAGGCGGTGACGGCGGCGAACTCCGCCGGCGCGCGGGTGCGGTCGGCGGGGTCGCCTTGCGGCACCCAGATCACCGTCTCGTAGCGGGCGCGGGTGAGCAGCACGCGATATGTGTTGCGGCGGTTGGCCGCCGCCTCAGGCGCATGGCGGGTTTGCCAGTTGGTGCCGATGAAGGTGCGGGGGCGCCATTCGGCGTGACCCGATACGCGCACCATATCACCGCCCCAGCACAGACCGACATGGTCGAGTTCCAGGCCCTGGCAGGAGAACTCGGTGGCCACCGTGTCCAGTGCGTCGCTGGCGCGCACATCGGCCGGCCAGCGGTCGAGGAACCAGTGGGCGACGGCGTCGGCCTCCATGTGCGGCAGTTCGGCACCCAGCCCGTCGGCGCGCAGGCGCCTGGCACCGGAGGAGGCGAGCAGGCCGGCACGGCGCAGCCCACGGCAGGTGGCGCGCAGGTGGCGGCGCAGAGCGGCGAGGTCGCGGGTGAGCAGGAAAGGCAGCGGGCCGTGCGCGCGGGCGATTGCCGCAGCGGCCGGCTGGTCGCCGGCGAGCACCGCATCCACCCAGGCGGCGGCATGCGGGTTGCGGATGCTGCGGACCGGGACATCCAGGTGCAGGGAGTCATGGGTTTGCAGGCCGGGAAGGGCCGGCAGGCGCTGGCGTGGGTCAGCGGCTCGACCCAGCAAGCCAGGGTCGAGCATGCCGGGGGCGGCCAGCACGCGCCAGGCGGGGCGGGCTTGCAGCGCGGTGCCCCATTCGGCCAATCCGCCCTCGCCGGTGTGAATTTCCTGGCCGTTGCCGATCAGGCAGACGATGACGGCCCAGTCCGGATGGCGGCCCATGATATCCAGCAGGTGCCCCGGCTCGGAATCGTGCAGTTTCACCTCCCGGTCGCGGCCCTTGCTGATGGCATGGACGGCGGACCAGGCGCGCTGGGCCTCGTCGATCACCGCGACCCGTTCGGCGGGAACGTCGCCGCTGCCCACGTAGTGGTCGCGGAAAGCCGGTAGCGCCTGGATCGCCGCCTTGGTGCGCTGGCGCGCGGCGCGCATCCGGCCGCGCGCGCCCGCTGCCGCGTCCCGCGCCAGGGCCTCGCGCAGTACATGCACCAGGGCGGGGTTGCCGGTGAGGAAGGTCGCCCCGGCGTCCCGGCCGCTGCCGAACACGGCGTTGAGGCCGCACAGGGTCTTGCCGGCACCCGGGATGCCGGTGACGAACAGGATGGTGTGGCGCTGGTCCGTACGGGCGCTGCTTATGGCGGCGAGGATGGCGTCGGTGGTGGCGGTGAGGTTGTTGGCATCGGCGCGGGCGGCGGCGATGTCGGCCACGCCGTGATGAGTGTAGAGCGTGCAGGCTGCGTCGATGATGCCAGGCACCGGGCGGTAGGGCGCGTGCTCCCAGGCCGCCACGTCGAGCGGCTCGCCTTGCGGCAGGTGGCGCCAGAGGTCGCGCAGCAGGGCGGGCAGGGTGGCGGCCGAGGCGTCCAGCACGGTGGTGGCGCCGACCAGCAGTAGTGGCCAGGCCATCGGTCCCGGCTGCGCCCGGGTGGCCACCAGCACGGGCACGATGGGGTGGCGGCGGCAGGCGGAGTGGAAATCCTGCAGGTCGATCGCGTAATCCTCCGCCTGCGCGCGGTCCTGGGCGAGGAATGCCTCGGCGCCGGCCTTGAATTCCAGCACCAGCACGCCGCGCGGGGTGACCAGAACGGCGTCGATGCGCCGGCCCAGGCGGTGGATGTCGTACTCCAGCAGCAGGCGCCAGTCGGCGGTTTCGGGCCAGTCGGCGAGGGCGGCGCGCAGGGTGTCCAGCGTGTCGGCCCAGGCACGGAGCTGCCGGGGTTCGTTGCCGCGGAAGCGCTGGGCGTCCTCGAAGGCGAGGCGTGCCACCAGTGTCTGCGCATCGGCGGCCAGAAATGCGCCGACGCGCAGGGAGATCATTGATGCGGATCCATGACGCCAGGCTAGGCGGGGCGCCGATGTTGCGCAAGTGCACCTGCTACGGCGCGTAGGTGACCGGCAGGGCGGTGGTGTATTTGATGGTTTCCATCGAGAAGCTGGAACTGACGTCGTAGATGTCGATGTCGCGGATGATGCGCTTGTAGACTGCGTCGTAGCCGGCGATGTCGGGGACGACCACGCGCAGCATGTAGTCCACCGTGCCGGACATCCGGTAGAATTCGACCACTTCCGGGATGGCCGCGATCAGGGCGCAGAAGCGTTCGGCCCAGGCCATGGAGTGTTGGTTGGTGCGGATTTGCACGAACACGCTGACGCCGACGTTGAGCTTGCGGGCGTCCAGCAGCGCCACGCGGCGGCGGATGACGCCCGCCTCGGTGAGGGCCTGGATGCGCCGCCAGCAGGGGGAGGCGGAGATGCCGGCGCGGGCGGCGATGTCGGCCACCGGCATGGCCGCGTCTTCCTGCAGGCATTCGAGGATTTTCTGGTTGATGGCGTCCATCGCAATTCCATGCCCTGAAATGGGGGGATCGAGGCATGGCATTGCAGCATGGGGACGTAGGCGGGTGCAATACGCATCCGGTTTGCGCGGCCGGTGGCCTAATCTTGGCGCACCCCAGGGCATGGAGCGCTTCGCGATGGCCAAAGTCTCGTTCACCGAACACCCCGCCAGCGTCGGCGAGAATTATGTCGAGCATCTCGGCTCGGCCTGGGGGTTCGGCGCCGCCATGCTGCGCGGCAGCCTCGCCTGTTTCATCCATGGGGTGTTCCCGTTCCTGTGCCTCACCACCGGCTCGCGCACCATCCGCGACTTGCATGAGCGGATGGTGACGCATCGGGTGCGCACGCCGGCGGGCGGGGCCATCACGCCTCAGGGCTAGAGCGTGATGGCCGGAGGTGGAATCACCGGAGGTCTGAATCACGCGACAAAACAAAACGCTAGAGCGTGATGACCGCTTCTTTGAGCGGTCGTCTCGCTCTAGAACGGCAGCACGATATCCAGGATCTGCTGGCCCCAGCGCGGGGTTTGTACGTCGGTGAGCTGGCCGCGGCCGCCATAGGCGATGCGGGCCTCGGCCATGCGGTCGCTCTGCACGGTGTTGTCGCTGCCGATGTCCTGCGGGCGGATGACGCCGGTGACGGCAAGTTCGCGCAGTTCGGAGTTCACCCGCACCTCCTGGCGGGCGGCGAGCACCAGGTTGCCGTTGGGCAGCACCTGGGTGACCACGCCGGCGAGGCGCAGGGTGACGGTCTCGTTGCGCTTGATCTGCGAGGTGCCGGTGTTGCCGTTGTTGCTGCTCGCCGAGAGCAGGCTGGCGGCGGTGGCGCCGGCCAGCATCTTGGGGATGGAGGCTTCCAGGCCGAGGAGATTGGGCAGGCCCATGCCCTCGCTGCTCTTGCGGTTGGCGTCGGTGTTGTTCTGGAGCTGGGCGGCGTCGGCGATGTTGACCAGCACGGTGAGGATGTCGCCCACCTGGGCGGCGCGCTGGTCTTTGAAGAAGGCGCGGCTGCCGTTGCGCCACAGCGTGTTTCGTTCGGGGGCAGCCACCTGCACGGCCGGCATCGGCATGGTCATCGGGCGGTAGCCGGCCTCTCGCGTGGGGTCGGTGCTGGGGGTCATGGTGGGGGGGCGGCCGACCTCGGAGAGGCGCTGCAGCGAGCCGCAGCCGCCGAGCAGCGCGGGCAGCAGCAGCATCGGCAGCAGGTGGCGGGGGTGGCTCATCGCACCGCCACCTGGGCCGCGTAGTTGCTATAGAAGCCGGCGGTGCCTGGGGTGGCGAGCGGCACGCTGCCGGGGGCGACGCGCACGCGGTCGCGGCCGACGATCTCGGCTTCCACCACGGCGCGCGAGGCGGGGTTCAGCACCTGGATGCGCTCGCCCACCGCGCCGGATTCCAGCGCCTGGCCCTGGGCGAGCAGCAGCAGGCCGGGGGCGAGCAGCTGCATCGCCACGCGGGCGCCCTTGGCCACCGCCTCCGGCTTGCGCAGGTCGGCCAGCAGCAGCGGTTGGCCGGGCATGAGCATCCGCCGCGGCGCCAGCCCCACCGCCTGGGCGGGCGCCTGCGCCACCGCGCCGCGCACCAGGCCGGCGCGCACCCGCGCGATGATGAGGTCGTCGGCCGCGATCACGCTGCCGGGCGCGAGGCGGTGCGCGGGAACCGGCAGCGTCACCATCTCGGCCAGGGTGCCGGACAGGCGCAGGCGCAGCGGCGCCATGTCGTCGGCGGTGACGGCGAGCTGGGCGGTGAAGCGGCCGGCGCCGCCCTGGTAGTCGAGCTGTTCGACCGCGAACTGGGGTTTGGCGTCCTGCGGGATCAGCGGTGCCGAGAAGCCGGGCAGCTCGATCTCGGCGTCGGCCGGGGCGCCGACGCCGGCCAGCGCGTCGCGCAGGGCGGCCACCGCCTCGGCGCGGTCCAGCAGGCGGCCCGGGCGGTCCAGCACGATGCGGTCGCCGGTGGAGGCGGGCCGCCAGTCCACCCTGAACTGGCGGGCGATGGCGGCGAGCTGGCGGGATTCCACGACGATGCGCGCACCCGGCGCCGGGGCGGGGCCGAGCACGCGCTGCGCCTCCGGCCCGGCATCGTCGAACAGGTCGGACAGGCGCACCACGCCGGCGGAGAGCGTGGTTATCGGCCGCAGCGTGGCGCCCCAGGCGGGGTTGGGCGCGTGCATCAGGGCGGCGAGCAGGCCGAGGGCGGCGAGGAAGGGGGATTTCATGGCGATGCCTCCGGGTCAGCGCAGGTTGGCGGATCAGCGCAGGTTGGTGAGGGTGGACAGCATCTGGTCGGACGTGGTGATGACCTTGCTGTTCATCTCGTAGGCGCGCTGGGCGGTGATCAGGTTGGTGATCTCGCTGACCACGTTGACGTTGCTGGTCTCCACGAAGCCTTGGAGCACGGAGCCGAAACCGGGCGAGGCGGGCACGCCGGTCACCGGGTTGCCGCTGGCCGAGCTTTGCAGGAACAGGTTGTCGCCCTGCGCATCCAGCCCCGCCTCGTTGGGGAAGACGGCGAGCTGGAGCTGGCCGACCAGCTGCGGCGCGGTCTGGCCGTCCAGCGTCACCTGCACCTGGCCGGCGCCGTTGATGGTGACGTTGGTGGCGTTGGAGGGGATGGTGATGCCGGGCTGCACCACGTAGCCGTCGGAGGTGACGATCTGGCCCTCCGGCGAGAGCGAGAGGGTGCCGTCGCGGGTATAGGCGGTCTCGCCGCTTGGCAGGGCGATCTGGAAATAGCCGCCGCCGCGGATCGCCAGGTCGAAGGTGTTGGAGGTTTGCTGCAGGTTGCCCTGCTCGTTGATGCGGTAGATCGCCGCGGTTTTTACGCCCAGGCCGACCTGGGCGCCGGCGGGCACCACCGAGCCGGCGTCGGACGAGTTGGAGCCGACGCGGCGCAGGTTCTGGTAGATCAGGTCCTGGAACTCGGCCCGCCGGCGCTTGAAGCCGGTGGTGGTCATGTTTGCGATGTTGTTGGAGATGACCTCGACGTTGGTGGCCTGGGCCTGCATGCCCGTGCCGGCGATGTCCAGCGCGCGCATGGGCTCAGTTCCTCGCCTGGATGATCTTGTCGATGGCGGCCTGCTGGCGGTCGGCCTCGGCCTGGATGAACTGGCTGGTGAACTGGAATTCGCGCAGGTCGGTCATCATGCGGGTCAGCTCGGTGGTGGGCTCGATGTTGCTGCCCTCCAGCGCGCCCTGGGTCAGGCGGGGGTTGGCCAGCGGCGCGGTGGTGGTGTTGGTGGGGTCGAACAGCCGGCCGCCCTGGGCCTGGAGCTTCTGCGGGTCGGCGGCGGTGACCACGGCGAGGCGGGCGATGCGGCCGTTCTGGCTGCTGATGGTGCCGTCGCCGGCGATGGTGATGTGGGTGTCGGCGGGGGCGAACCGGATCGGCTTGCCGGCGGTGTCCAGCACCGGGTTGCCCAGGCCGTCGATCAGCCCGCCGGTGGAGGACAGCTCGAAATGCCCGGCGCGGGTGAGCCGCGTGCCGGCGGCGGTCCGCACCGTGAAATAGCCCTGGCCGGACAGCGCCACGTCCAGCGGGTTGCCGGTGTGGCTGAGCGGGCCGGGCTGGGTGTCGCGGTAGGTGGCGCGGTCCTGGGTGAAGGCAATGGTGGCGCCGCCCTTCTCACGGGCCAGCCAGTCGGCGAACACGGTGCGCTCGCCCTGATAGCCGGGGGTGCCGGCATTGGCGATGTTGGTGGCGGTCACGTCCATCGCCCGCTGCTGCGCGGTGAGGCGGGAGAGGGCGATCGCGGTGTTCATGTCCATCGGCGGGGCCTCGTGGTGGCGGAAGGGCTGCTTGCCTCTCCGCAAGCCGCGTGCCAGCCGGCGGGTGGCGGAAACCCTGGCGGCGGCGGCGGCGGCCGGCAGCGCGTGCCGGGCCGGCCTTGTTGCCACCCGGCAAAAATGACCGGGAGGGCAAGGCTTCGTTAACCGCGCCCGGCGACAGTGCGGAGGGCGCAGCAGGGCGCGCCGCGCAACGGACGACAGGACGGGCAATGGGCGCTGCGGCGACAACGGCGGATGGCGCACAGGCGGCGGGTGGCGGCAAGGCGGGCGGGCGGCGCAAGCTGGTGATCCTCGCGGTGCCGGTGCTGCTGGCGGCGATCGGCGCCGGCCTGTGGTTCGGCGGCATCCTGCCGCCGCTGCTGAGCATGGGTGGCAAACCGCACGGCGCCGCCGCGCACGGCGCCAAGGCGGGCGAGGCAGCGGCCAATGGGGCGGCCAGCGGGGCGGACGGCCAGGCAGCCGCCAAGGTTCCCGCGCCTGTCTACCTGGAGATGCCGGAGATCATCGCCAACCTCAATGCCGGGCCGCGCCGTGCCAGCTACGTCAAGTTGCACACCCGGCTGGAACTGGCCCGGCCGGAGGATGTGGAGGCGGTGAAGGCCGCCATGCCGCGGCTGCTCGACCTGTTCCAGACCTATCTGCGCGAGATGCGCCCGGAGGAGTTGCGCGGCAGCGCCGGCACCTATCGCCTGCGCGAGGAGCTGATCGGGCGCGCCAACGTCGCCGTGGCGCCCGCCCGCGTGGTGGACGTGCTGTTCACCGAAATGCTGATCCAATGAGCGGCGCGCAGGACGAGCCCGGGGCGGCTGCCAGCGACGACGACCTCGCCGCCGCCTGGGGCGCCGACCTGGAGGCCGAAGACGGCGAGGGCGCCGCCGCCGCCGGCCCCGCCGTGCCCACCCAGCGGGTGCTGAACCAGGCCGAGATCGACAGCCTGCTGGGCTTCGACGACGGCCCGGCCGGCGGCGAGCACCGCACCGGCATGCAGCGCATCATCAGCTCCGGCCTCGTCTCGTACGAGCGCCTGCCGATGCTGGAGATCGTGTTCGACCGGCTGGTGCGCATCATGTCCACCAGCCTGCGCAACTTCACCAGCGACAATGTGGAAGTCGGCATCGACAACATCCTCTCGTTGCGCTTCGGCGACTACCTCAACTCCATCCCGCTGCCGGCGATGCTGGCGGTGTTCAAGGCGGAGGAGTGGGACAATTACGGGCTGATGGTGGTGGACAGCGCGATGATCTACTCGATCGTCGATGTGCTGCTGGGCGGCAGGCGCGGCACGGCGGCGATGCGCATCGAGGGCCGGCCCTACACCACCATCGAGCGCACGCTGGTGGAGCGGCTGATCCATGTGGTGCTGGCCGACCTGTCGGTGAGCTTCGACCCGCTGTGCCCGGTGACCTTCCGGTTCGAGCGGCTGGAGGTGAACCCGCGCTTCGCCACCATTTCCCGCCTGTCCAACGCCGCCGTGCTGGCCCGTCTGCGGGTGGACATGGAGGATCGCGGCGGCAAGCTGGAACTGCTGCTGCCCTATGCCACGCTGGAGCCGGTGCGCGAGCTGCTGTTGCAGCAGTTCATGGGCGAGAAATTCGGCCGCGATTCCATCTGGGAGACGCATCTGGCCGAGGAATTGTGGAACACCGACATCGACCTGGACGTGGTGCTGGACGAGCAGGTGATGCGCCTGTCGGACGTGATGGCGCTGAAGCCGGGCAGCCAGATCGTGCTGAACGCCTCGGTCGGCGCCTCGGTGGTGCTGCGCTGCGGCGCCATGGCGATGTTCGAGGGCAAGGTGGGGCGCCGCAAGAACCGTGTCGCGGTGCGCATCGAACGCGAATTGCCGCGCCCGCAGCCGGCGACGGAACGATAGGGATGCGGGGTGAACAGAATGTTCACCCTGGTTTGCCATGAACGGCATCGGGATGGGTGGCATGGAATGGCTGCTGGAGATCGTGCTTGTCGGGCTGCTGGCCGCGACGCTGTTCCATGCGCTGCGGCTGGAGCGGGCGCTGGGCGTGCTGAAGCGCGACCGGGCGGCGCTGGAGGCGCTGGTGGCGCAGTTCAATGCCTCCACCCAGGCCGCCGAGCAGGGGGTGGAGCGGCTGCACGAAGCGGCCGACGGGGCCGGCCGGCAGATCGCCCGGCATGTGGACAGCGCCACGCGGCTGAAGGACGACCTGCTGTTCCTCAACGACCGCGGCGAGAAGCTGGCCGACCGGCTGGACCGGCTGGTGCGCGCCGGGCGGGCGCTGGATCAGCCTGCGCCGCGCCTGTCGCCAGAGCCGCCCGAACCTTACCTGCCGACCCCGTTCCAGCGGCCGGAGCCGGCGCCGGAACCCCCCGTCGCGGCCGAACCTGCCGCGCTGGAGGAGGTGGCGCCGCGGGTGCGCAGCCAGGCCGAGCGCGACCTGCTGAAGGCGCTGCGGCTCGCCCGATGAGCCGCGCCGCCACCACCGGGTGCAAGGAGATTGCCCGATGACCCGCCGCTTCCGCCGGCCGCGGCTGCTGCCGTTGACCATCGCCGCGATGGCCGCCCTGCTGCTGGTGAAGTCGGCGGTGCTGGTGCGTGCCGCCGTGCCGGCCGCCGCCGGCGCCACCGCCGCCGCCATGCCGCCGCCGCCCACCGTCCGCCAGGGACCGACGGAACCGCCGCCGGCCCCTCCGGCCACTCCGGCGGCGGCCAGCGCGCCGGTGGCCTGTGCCGATCCGACGATGAGCGACAGCGAGCGAACGCTGCTGCTCGACCTGCGCCATCGCCGGGCCGAACTGGATGCGCGCGCCGCCACCCTGTCGGCCCGCGAGGGCGTGCTCTCCGCCGCCGAGAAACGGCTCGGCGCGCGGGTGGCCGAACTCACCAGCCTGCAGAAAAGCCTGGAAGGGCTGGAGACCAAGCGGCGCGCCCGCGACGACGCCAACTGGCAGGGCCTGGTGAAGCTGTACGAGACCATGAAGCCGCGCGACGCCGCGACGATCTTCAACGACCTGGACAAGCCGGTGCTGCTGCAGGTGCTGGACCGCATGAACGAGCGCAAGGCCGCGCCGGTGCTGGCCGCGATGCAGCCCGAGCGCGCCCGCCAGGTGACCGCCGAGCTGGCGGAGATGCGCGCCAAGGCCAACCGCGCGCCGTCCGTGCCCGCGCCCGCGAAGCCGGGCGGATGAACCGCCGGACGGATAGACCGACCGCATGGCCGGCAGCCCGCCGCGCGCCGTGCAGCGAAAGGGAGTGACATGACGATCGACAAGGCCATGAACGTGCTGATCGTGGACGACTACAAGACGATGTTGCGGATCATCCGCAACCTGCTGAAGCAGATCGACTTCCACAACGTGGACGAGGCCACCGACGGGGCCGAGGCGCTGGGCAAGCTGCGCGCCGGCGGCTACGGCCTGGTGATCAGCGACTGGAACATGGCGCCGATGACCGGCCTGCAATTGCTGCAGGAGGTGCGGGCGGACGCCAAGCTGAAGGCCACGCCGTTCATCATGATCACCGCCGAGAGCAAGGCGGAGAACGTCGTGGCCGCCAAGCAGGCTGGCGTCTCGAACTACATCGTGAAGCCGTTCAACGCCGAGACGCTGCGCGAAAAGATCGAAAAGGTGCTGGGCAATGCATGATCCCTCGGCCGATCCGCCGCTGTCCGAGCGGCTGGAGGCGATCCGCGCCCGCTACCCCGCCACCCAGCCGGCGATGGTGGCCGAGGTGGTGCAGTCGGTGCTGGCGACCATGCGCGGCCACCTGACCGCCACCGAGACCATGCTGCTGTCGGAGGTGGAGGAGCTTGGCCAGACCATCGCCACCGCCAAGGCGGAGATCGCCGCGCTGAAGGTGGACGACATCACCGCCAGCCACATCCCTTCGGCGACCGACGAGCTGGACGCGATCGTGGCGCACACGGCGGCGGCGACCGACGCCATACTGGAGACCTGCGAGACGCTGGACCAGGTGGGTGCCGGCCTGTCCGGCGAGGCCGCGCAGCATCTGCAGGACGCCACCACGCGCATCTACGAGGCGTGCAGCTTCCAGGACATCACCGGCCAGCGAATCACCAAGGTGGTGGCGGCGCTGAAGGCGATCGAGGCGAAGGTGGCCAACATCGTGGCCGCCTTCGGCGACCGCCGCGGCGCCCCGGCCGCCCCGGTGCCGCCGCCGGATGCGGCGCTGCTGCTCAACGGCCCGCAACTACCCAGCAACGCGATGGACCAGAGCGACATCGACAAGCTGCTGGCGAGCTTCGACTGATGCGCGTGCGGCGGATCGTCGGGGTGGTGCCGGTACTGCTGGCCGGGCTGCTGCTTGGCCCGGCCAGCGCGGCGGCCGACCCACAACCGGGGCAGCCCGCCGCCGGGCCGCCGCCAGCTGGGCAGCCACCAGCCGGACAGGGGGCCGCCGAGCACGCACCGATCGCGGTGCGCACCGGCGGCCATGGCGATTTCGGCCGCGTGGTGTTCGACCTGCCGGCCGGCGCCACCTGGCGCACCGGGCGCGACGGCGACACGCTGACCGTGCGCTTCAGCGGGGGGGGCGGCATCGCGCCGACCGCCGCCACCACGCGCAACGTGCACGCCATCGCCCCCGTTCCGGGCGGTGCGGTGCTGACCCTGGCCGCCGGCGCCCATGCCCGCGCCTGGCGGCTGGGCAGCCGGCTGGTGGTGGATGTGTTCGATCCGGCCGGGCATGCCGCCACGCCTGCGGCCGCGCCGTCCGCCGTTGCCGCGACGATGCCTCACCGGCCCGCGCCTGCCCGGCAACCTGTGGCACCGAAGGCGGCGCCGGTGGCCGCCGCCAAGCCGCCGGCGGCCGGGCCGGGCGACGCCGCCATTGCAGCCGCCGCCCGTGCCCGTGCGATAGCGGCCGTCAACGCGCTCGCCGACACGCCGCCTCCTCCAACGCCACTCGCGCCGAAGCTGCCGGCCCCCACGCCGCTTGCCCCCACGCCACCCACCATGACACCGGCGCCGCTCACGCCGGTGCAGGCCACCGCGCCCACGCCCACCGCTGGCACGCTGGCGCTGGCGGCGCAGGCCGCGGCGCCGCATGCCGTCACCTTGCCGTTCGCCGCCGGCACTGGCGCCGCCGCCTTCCGCCGTGGCGAGGGCGCCGTGGTGGTGTTCGACGAGCAGCGCCCGGTCGATCTGGCGCCGCTGCGTGGCGACCCGGTGTTCGGCGCGGCCACCATCGCGCTGCTGCCGGCGGCCACCTTGCTGCGCCTGCCGCTCGGCCCCGGCGAGGCGGTGCGGCTGTCCCGCGTGCCCGCCGGCTGGACCGTCGCCGTGCTCGCCGCCGGCGGCCGGGCGCCGACGCCGATCCGCCCGGAATTCGATGCCGGCCGCCTGCGCCTGCCCGCGGCCGCGCCGGGGCTGGTGATCTCGGTGCCCGACCCGCTCACCGGCGGCACGCTGCTGGTGGGCACGCAGAAAAGTCCGGGGCAGGGGGTGCCGGTGGATCGCCGCGCGCCCGAATTCGTGCTGCTGCCCACCTGGCAAGGCGTCGCCGTCGCCCCGGCCTCGGACGCGCTGACCCTGCGCCCGGCCCGCGAGGGCTTCGTGCTGTCGGCCGACGCGCAGCGCACGCTGGCGCTGTCGGTGCCCAACGCCGCCGCCCTGGCCGCCGCCGACGCGCATGCGCTGAGCCGCCGGTTCGACTTCCCCGACCTGCCGGTGGCCGGCCTGCTGCGCCGCGCCCAGGCCGCCATCGCCACCGCCGCCGCCACGCCTCCGCAGGCGCGTGGCCCGAAGCGGCTGGAGGTGGGGCAGGCGCTGCTGGCGCTCGGCATGGGGGCGGAGGCGCAGGCGGTGCTGCGGCTGGCCGCCACCGATGACGGCCGCATGGTGGACGACCCCGACCAGATCGGCCTGTCCGCCATCGCCGCCATGCTGGCCGGCCGCCCCGCCGAGTCGGATGGCATCGAGGACCCCCGGCTGGACGGCACCGACGAGGTCGCCCTGTGGCGCGCCGTCCGCACCGCGCAGCACGAGGAGGGTTCGCCCGCCGCCGCCCCGGTGTTCGCCGCCACCATCAACCTGCTGCTGTCGTATCCGAAGCCGCTGCGCGACCACCTGCTGCCGCTGGCCGCCGAGACGATGGCGCTGGGCGGCGAGCGCAAGGCGGCCGCCCGCCTGCTGGCCGCCCGCAAGGACGACCCCTCGCTCCTACTGGCCGCCGGCCTGCTCGCCGAGGCCAACGGCGACACCAAGGCCGCGCTGGCCGTCTACGACCGGGCCGCGCAGTCCGGCGACCGCCTGGTGCGCGCCCGCGCCGCCTTCCGCGCCGTGCAGCTGCGGGTGGCCGATGGCGCGCTGGCCCCGGCCAAGGCCGCCGACGCGCTGGACCGGCAGATCTACGCCTGGCGCGGCGACGGCCGCGAATTGAAGGTCCGCCTGCGCACCGCCGAGCTGCGTGCCGATGGCGGCGACCCGCGCCGCGCCCTGGCGCTGCTGCGCGAGACCGCCCGGGTGTATCCCGCCGACGCGCCGGCCATCCATGCCCGCCTGGAGCAGACCTTCGCCGCCGCGCTGGCGCATGAGGCGAAAAACCCGCTGCCGCCGCTGGAACTGGTGGCGCTGGCCGAGGAGAACGCCGACCTCATCCCCGCCGGCGAGGCCGGTCGCGCGCTGGCCGGGCATCTGGCCGACCGGCTGGTGGCGCTGGACCTGCCGGGCCGCGCGCTGCCGGTGCTGCAGAAGCTGGCCGACGCCACTCCGCCCGGCGATGCGCGCTCCGAACTCGGCGCCAAGCTGGCCTCGGTGCGGCTGCGGCAGGGCGATGCCGCCGGCGCGCTGGCGAGCCTGGCGGCAACCCTGGGCGTTGGCCGCATGAAGCCGGCGCTGCTGGAGCGCCGCACCCTGATCTACGCCCGCGCCGCCGCCGCCGCCGGGCAGTTGCCGCAGGCGGTGCAGGCGCTCACCGCGCTCGACACCGCGCCCGGCGACGAGTTGCGCGCCACGCTGCTGGAGCAGGCCAGGCAGTGGCCGGGGGCCGAGGCGGCGCTGCTGGCCTGGACCGCCCGCGTGGTGCCGTCCGAGGGCATGCTGACCGCCGTGCAGGCCACCGCGCTGCTGCGGCTGGCCTCGGCCGCGGCCCAGGCGGGCGACGAGGCGATGCTGGCGCGGCTGTTCAGCCACGACCTGCCGCGCATCCCGCCGGGTAACCTTGCCGACATGTTCCGCCTGATTACCGCGGGCCCGGTGCAGGCGGTCTCCGACCTCGGCCGGGCCGAGCAGGAGACGAAGCTGGCCAGCCGGATTCCCGATGCGTTGAAGTCCTTGACTTCCGAAGTGAATCCCGTGGGGCCCGCGCGGTAGGCGGATTGCCCCCCTCGCGCAACGGGCATGCGAGAAACATGGGGCGAGGGGGGCAATTTCTCTTGCATCCCCCCCCCCATTTCCTCATGTTCCGCGGCCTTGGCCCCAGGGGGCGCACGCATTCGGCGTGCTGCCCAACAGGCCGTCTACTGGTTGACAGGGGTTTGCGCGATGAACGCACTCATGCCACTGGGGATGGTCTCGGAGACTCCGAGCGAGAACCAGACGATCGATAACCGCGTCGCAGGGGCGGACGAGGAACGAACGGATTATTTCGTCGAGCGCGACGGGATGAAGTTCGCCGGCATGCACCTATTGGTGGATTTGTGGGGCGCCGGCCGCCTGGATGATCCGCAGCATATCGACGCGGCGCTGCGCGAGGCCGCCTTGATCGCCGGGGCCACCATCCTGCACAGCCATTTCCACCACTTCACCCCCAATGGCGGGGTGTCGGGCGTGGTCGTGCTGGCCGAAAGCCACATCTCCATCCATACGTGGCCGGAGCGCGACTTCGCGGCCGTGGACATCTTCATGTGTGGCGCATGCGACCCGCACAAGGCGATCCCGGTGCTCAAGGCCGCCTTCTCGCCGAGTCGCACCGACGTGGACGAACAGCGCCGCGGCCGGGTGTACTAACCCCGGCCGCCGCCTTCGCGCACAGGCCCGGACGCCGCGTCCGGGCCTGTTGCATGATCATCCCCCAAGCCAGCCCCAGCCTGACGGAGACGCCGCCATGGCCACCGATTCGTGGATCAACGAGACGCTGTATCCCGCCTGGGGCCAGCGCTTCCTGGTGAAGCGCGAGCTGGCCCGGGTGCAGAGCGACTTCCAGGACATCGTCATCTTCGAAAGTGACAGTCACGGTCGCGTCATGCTGCTGGACGGCGTGGTGCAGATCACCGAACGCGACGAGTTCGTCTACCAGGAGATGCTGACCCATGTGCCGCTGCTGGCGCACGGGGCCGCCGCGCGCGTGCTGATCATCGGCGCCGGCGACGGCGGCGTGCTGCGCCGCGTGCTGATGCACAAGGGCGTCACCCAGGCGGTGATGGTGGAGATCGACGGCGAGGTGATCCGCCTGGCCAAGGAATTCCTGCCCGCCATCGCCGGCGACGCCTGGACCGATCCGCGCGCCGAGGCGATCGTCGGCGACGGCATCGACTATGTGAAGCGCGCGCCGGATGCCGCGTTCGACGCCATCATCGTCGATTCGACCGACCCGATCGGCGTCGGCGAGGTGCTGTTCACCGACGAATTCTACGCCAATTGCGCCCGAATCCTGTCGGCCGGCGGGCTGATCGTGAACCAGTGCGGCGTGCCCTTCATGCAGGCCGATGAACTGCGCGAAACCAGCCTGCGCCGCCGCCGCTTCTTCCCGCATGTCGGAGCCTATGTCGCCGCGGTGCCCACCTATGTCGGCGGCTACATGACGCTGGGCTTCGCCGCCAAGCAGCCGGGGCTGGACGCGGTGCCGGCCGAGACCATCCGCGCCCGCGCCGCGGCGGCCGGCATCCTCGGCACCACCGAATACTGGACCCCCGAGGGCCACGCCGCCGCCTTCCATCTGCCGCCCTACATCGCCCGGCATCTGCCGAAATAGCCGGGTCAGCCCAGGGAGCGGGTCAGCCCAGGGAGCGGGTCAGCTCTGGGAGATGGTTCAGGCCAGGGAGATGTCGGCCAGCACCTCCACCGGCCGGAAGCGCACCAGTTCCAGTCGCGAACAGCGCGCCGCGAAGGGCCGCCACGCCGCTCCCAGCACGGCCAGCGCCGCCCCGGCATCGGCCACCGCCTCGGACAGGGTGATGTGCGGCATCCAGGCGCCCCGCCGGTAATGCGGGTGCGGGCTGGCGCAGGCGGCGTGCAGCGCCAGCAATGCCGGGCCGGGGCAGGGGGCGACATACAGCACTGCCGGCGTGCCCGGGAAACACCCGAGTGCCGGCATCGACAGCGCCACCGCCGGGCCTGCCAGCGCCGCGAGCCGCGACCGCAAGGCGGCTTCGTCGGCCTCGTCCGCGTACAGCCCCAGCGTCACATGCGGCCGATAGCCCAGCCGCAGCACGTCGTCGGCGATGCCGCGCGCGGCCAGCAGGTCCAGCATCGCCCGCACCGGGGCCGCATCATCGTCGTCCAGGCAGAGCGTGATCGCGTAGGGCATGGGGAGTCTAGCTCGCCGCCATGCCCGCCACTGCGTCGGCCAGTTGGCCCAGCAGCGCGCTCATCGCCGCCACCAGGTCGGCGGTGCCGGCGGCGGCGGGGCGCGCGGTCAGGCGCAAGGTGCGGGTGGCCGGCGGTGCCCGGCCGCCGTCGCGCCGCAGCGCGACCTGGGCCAGCAGCACCACCTCGCCGTTGGCGTCGGCGTCCAGCCGCTGCACGTTGACCTCCAGCACCAGGCCCGGCAGTCCGCCGATCGCCCCCGATTCGGCCACTACCGCCATGGCGGGCAGCCGCTGCGCCAGGTCCTCGGTCAGCACGCGGTCCAGCATGCGGCCCAGCGGCTCGGCCCAGCGCTGGCCGGTGGTGACGGTCAGGCGGTAGCCGGCGGCGCTGCGCACGATATCGTCGCGGTCAAGATAGCCGGCCAGGCCGATCCGCCGCACCTGCAACCCGCCGGCCGGTGCGGCGTGCGTCGCCCCCGGCACCGCGGCCAGGGTGAACAGTTCCGGCGCCGGCTGCGGGGTGCAGCCCGCCAACAGCCCCAGGAGCAGCAACAAGGCCAGCCGCATGCTCATTTCCCCGCCTGTCCGGCCCGCCCGCGCAGCAGGGCGTCCGGGTGTTGATTGAGGTAGTCCGCCAGCAGCCGCACCGACCGCGCGGCCTCGCCGACCTGGCCCAGCAGCCGGTCCAGGTCGCGGCGGAACTGCGAATCGCCGCCGTAGCCGCTATCGGCCGAACCGAGCAGCCGGTTGGCCCGGTCCAGCGCGGCCTGCACCCCCTTGGCGATCTGCGGCAGGCGGCCGGCGACGGGTTCCACGCCGGTTTGCAGGCTGTGGATCAACGTGTTCGCCCCGGCCATGGCTTCGGCCAGCGCCGCCAGGCTCTGGCGCAGCTCCGGCCCGCTGGCCACCGCGTTGGCCGATTTGAGCGTGGCGTTCAGGTTCTCGGCGATCTGCTGCAAGGGCAGCGCATTCAGCTTGGCCATGATCGCCCCGGCGCCGGTGAGGATGCTGTCGAAGCCGCCCGGCTCGGTCGGCAGCACCATCGCGTTGCCGTCGCGCGAGAGCGTCACATGCGGCGCGTCGGGCACGAACACCAGCGACAGCACCATCTGCCCGGTCAGCAGGTTGGCGTTGGCCAGTTGCACCCGCATGCCACGGTCCAGCAGGCGCTGCGCCACCGCCGGCCCGTCCTGCGCCGCCTGGCCGGCGTCGCCGGACGGCACGATGCGCTCGGGTTCGATCTCGAACGACACGGCCACCCGCGCGGCCCCGCCGGCGGGATCGACCAGCAGCTTCACGGCGGTGACGGTGCCGACCTGCAGGCCGTACATCTCCACCGGCGCGCCGACCGCCAGGCCGCGCACCGACTGCTCGAAATAGGCGATCGCCGGCAGCTGGGCGCGGAAGCCGGCGGCCAGCGCCGCGGTGGCGTCGGTGTAGAGCGGGAAGCTGGCGTCGCGCGAGGCCTGCGGCGTGGCGCGCGCATCGGCGGCGGTGTCGAAGGCGATGCCGCCGGCGAGGGCGGCCAGCAGGTTCTCCAGCCGCAGCCGCACCCCCTGGGCGCCCACTTCCACCGACACGCCCGAGGCGTTCCAGAACTGCGTCCCGGTGTGCACATAGGCGTCGTACGGCGAACTGACGAACACATGCAGCGTCACGCTGTCGCCCTGCGGCCCCAGGTCGTAGCCCAGCACCTCGCCCACCTTGATGTCGTGGAAGATCACCGGCGAGCCGCTGCCCAGCGAGCCGATGCGCTTGGCCTGCAACAGGAAGGTGGTGCCCGGCTCGTCCGAGCGGATGGCCGGCGGCTCCTCCAGCCCGGTGAACTCGGTCTGCGGGTTGCCGCCGGGCGGGCCGGGGTCCATGCCGATATAGGCGCCGGAAACCAGGGTATCGAGGCCGGAGATGTTGCCGGCGGTCAGGCGCGGCCGGACCACCCAAAAGCGGGAATGGTCGGTCAGATGCGGGGTCGCCTCGCGCTGCATCTGCACGCGCACCTCCACCGCATGCAGGTCCGGCGCCAGGGTGATGCTGCGCACGGTGCCCAGTTCCACCGACTTGTATTTCACCTTGGTCTGCCCTGCCTGCAACCCGTCGGCGGACCTGAAGGTGACGACGATCAGCGGCCCGCGCAGATGGATGGCCTGCCAGCCGAGGAAGCCGGCCACCAGCGCGGCCACCACCGGGATCGCCCAGATCGCCGAGAACAGCCGCCGCCCGCGCACGCTGGCCAGCGGCAGCTCGCCGGATTGGTCCGAATCGGGGGGAGCGGGGTCGGCGTGGTCAGGATCGGACGTGGTCATCGGCGTCCCGCCGCATCCCACATCAGCCGTGGGTCGAAGCTGTTGGCCGCCAGCATGGTCAGCACCACCACGGCGCAGAACGCCAGCACCCCCGGCCCCGGATGCACCGAAGCGATCGTCCCCAGCCGCACCAGCGCCGTCAGGATGGAGATCATGAACACGTCGATCATCGACCACCGCCCCACCGCGTCCACGATGCGGAACAGCGTCGTGCGCTCGCGCAGCCGGCCGCGCGCGCCGCGCCCGGTGCTGACCAGCAGCACCGCCAGACCGATCAGCTTGACCACCGGCACGGTGATGGAGGCGAAGAACACCAGCGCCGCCAGCGGCCACATGCCGGCGGCGGCCAGCGATTCCACGCCGGAGAGGATGGTGTCCGCCTCGCCATGGCCGAAGCTGACCACCGTCATCACCGGCAGCAGGTTGGCCGGCACATACAGCACCGCGGCGGCGGCCAGCAGCGCCCAACTGCGCGCCAGGCTGTCCGGCTGGCGTGCCCGCAGCGCCGCTCCGCAGCGCGGGCAGGTGGCCACGCCCCGGCTGACCAGCCCGCAGCAGGTGCAGGCGATGCGCGGGCCACGGCCCTCGCGCGCCGGCATCGGGGCGGCGGTGACGCCCTTGCGCTCCAGCGCGTTCCACACCGCCTCGTCGTCCAGCGCCGCGTCGGCGGCCGCCATCGCCAGCATCAGCCCGCCCAGCGCATAGACCGCCAGCCCCACATGCACATGCGCGATGTCGATCAGCTTGGTGTAGGCCACGAACACGCCGAGCAGGAACACCTCGACCATCGACCATGGCGCCAGCCGCTCCACCAGGCGGAACACCATCGGCAGATGGCGCGGCGGCCGGGGCAGGCGCAGCGCCACCAGCACCCAGGTGGTGGCGGCCAGCTTGGTCAGCGGGGCGGCCAGCGTGGTCACCAGCACCACCACGCCCAGCAGCCACAGGCTGCTATCGGTCAGCACCTCCGGCCCGGTCAGCAGCGTGGTCGCCTGCTCCCGCCCGCCCAGCTCCAGGTCCATGAACGGCGATTGCGTGGCCAGCGCGAACAGCACCAGCCCGGTCACCGCCATCGCCAGCGCCCGCCCGTGCGGGTCGGTCCGCCGGCGGCGCAGCACCGCGTTGCAGCGCGGGCAGCGCGCCACGGCGCTGCGCGGCAGCGGCGGGATATGCAGGAACAGCCCGCAATCGGCGCAGGCTTGCGGCCGCCTGGCGAAGGTGGCACGGGGTTGGGGCGGCGCAGTCACATGCGGCATGGGCTCCAGTGTCGCACAAAACGGGCGGATTTGAGACACGCAAGGCCATTTTGGCCCCACCTCCCTTCTGTCAACCGGCGATGGAGCCTGCTAAGCAGGCGCCACGCAGAGAAGGGGTACGCGCCATGTCGGCCGAGGCGAGCATGAAAGTGGAGTTGGATGCGACGGAAGTCGCGCTGATCATCGGCGAGGAGGACGGCTCGATGTCCGTCCGCGTCGTCTCGGGGTCCGAGATGCCCGAGGACGCGGAGGAGCTGCCGGCCGCACCGGAGATCGTGCTGGCGCTGGCGATGCGCCTGCTGAAGGACCCGGATTTCCACGACGAGGTGCTGGACTGGTACTACAACCAGCCCGACGAGGACGACGCCGAGGAAGGCTGAGCCCCGGCGCGGGCGGCCCTCACCGGCCGCCCGCCACCGCCTGCTCATGTGCCGCCAGATCGAACCGGTCGGCCGGGCAGTGGGTCAGGAAGCGCTCGGGCATCTCCACCAGCGCTAGGTCCGGGGCGATGCGCCGGATCAGATCGAGATCCAGGTCGCTCGACCAGATGAAATGCACCTCGCGGAAAAACATCGCCGCGACGAAGGTGAGCAGCGAGCATTCGGCCCGGTGGTCCGAGAACGACGAGCCGCACAGCACCAGCCGCTCTGGCCGCTCCGCCCGGGCGTTGCGATAGGCGACGTGGCACCCGACATGCAGCCCAACGTCGTCCTCCCGCCGCTGGCGCTCCTTCAGCCGCACGATCGGGTTGGCGTAGACCCGGCTGATCCAGTCCGGCACCGCGCGCCGATGGAACCGGTCGGGCGGCAGGTCGGCGAACCGCTCCTCCCATAGATCGCCGCGATATTCCACCTGGTGGTCCTGCAATTCCAGGTAGGGCGCGAAATCCAGTTGCAGCCCCAGCGCCGCCATCGCCCACTGAAAGCCGCAGAACGCGCCCAGCGGCGACCAGTGGCTGTCGGTGCGCATGAACATCGCATGGCCCGCCGCCTCCTGCGCCCGCAGATAGCCGCACGGATCGGTCAGCGCCTCACCCCCGATCGCCGCCGCCAGCCGTGCCGCCGGCGGCACCGCCCCGCCGCCCAGCAGCGCCGCCACCACGCCATCGCCGCGCACGCTCAGCTTCTCCGGTGCCAGCAGCATCCGCCACGGCACCCCGAGCCCGCCGAAGAACGCATCGCGCGCCGCCAGCCGCCTTTGCCAGTCGGTCGGCGACACCAGCGCCGCGAACCCGTCGGTTGAATACAGCCGCAGCACCTCGTTGTTGCCGCCGGCCAGGAACAGCTCCCCGTCCGGCGCCCGGTGCACCCGCGCCGTCACGCCCGCCGCTCAATCCGCCGCGGCCGCCCCCATCTTGTCGGCCAGCGACGGCATGGTCCGCCCCCGGGTCGGCGACAGCCAGCGTTGCAGCCGGTCGAGATACAGATAGATCACCGGCGTCGTGTAGAGCGTCAGCAACTGGCTCACCAGCAGCCCACCCACCATGGCGAAGCCCAGCGGCCGCCGCAGTTCGGAGCCGGCGCCGGTGCCGATCATCAGCGGCAACCCGCTGAACATCGCCGCCATCGTCGTCATCATGATCGGCCGGAAACGCAGCAGGCAGGCCTGCCGGATCGCATCCAGCGGCGCCTGCCCGTCCCGCCGCTCGGCGGTGATGGCGAAGTCCACCATCATGATGCCGTTCTTCTTCACGATGCCGATCAGCAGCAGGATGCCGATGATGGCGATCACCGACAGGTCGTAATGGAACAGCATCAGCATCAGCAGCGCGCCCACGCCGGCCGAGGGAATCGTCGACAGGATGGTCAACGGCAGGATGTAGCTCTCATACAGGATGCCCAGGATGATGTAGACGGTGATGACCGCCGCCGCGAGCAGATAGGGCTGGCTCGACAGCGAGGACTGGAACGCCTGCGCAGTGCCCTGGAACGTGCCCAGCAGCGAAACCGGCGTCCCCAGCTCGCGCATCGCCTTGGTCACGGCGGCCACCGCGTCGCCCAGCGCCGCCCCCTGCGCCAGGTTGAACGACAGCGTCACCGCCGGAAACTGGCTCTGGTGGCTGATCGACAGCGGCGCCACCGTGTTGCTGTCCACCTTCACGAAGGTCGAGAGCGGCACCGCCTGCCCGGTGCTGGACTTCACGTACAGCTTGTCCAGCACCGACAGGTCGCCCTGCATCTCCGGCAGCACCTCCAGGATCACCTTGTAGGTGTTCACCTGGGTGAAATACTGCGTCACCTGCCGCTGCCCCAGCGCGTCGTACAGCGTGTCGTCGATCACCTGCGGCTGGATGCCGAAGCGGGCCGCCGCGTCGCGGTCGATGGTCAGCGTCGCCGTGGTGCCGCCGTTCTGCTGGTCGGTGGCGAGGTCGCGCAGCATCGGCAGGGTGCGCAGCTTGGCCAGCACCTTCGGTGCCCAGGCGTACAGCTCGTGCACGTCCGCGTCCTGCAGCGTGTACTGGTATTGCGTCTTGGAGGGGCGCCCGCCCACCCGGATGTCCTGCGCCGCCTGCAGGAACAGCTGCGCCCCCTCCACCTTCGCCAGCTTCGGCCGCAGCCGCGCGATGATCTCCTGCGCCGTCGCATGCCGCTCGCCGAACGGCTTCAGCGCGATGAAGAACCGCCCGTTATTGCCGGTCTGCCCCGCCACCCCGGCGCCGATCGTCGAGGAATACGCCTCGATGTCCGGATCGGTCATCAGCACCGCCCCCAGCGCCTCCTGCCGGCGCGACATCTCGCGGAACGACACGTCCTGCGCCGCCTGCGAGATGCCGATCAGCACCCCGGTATCCTGCTGCGGAAAGAACCCCTTGGGGATGACGATGAACAGGTAGCCGGTCAGCGTCACCGTCGCCAGGAACACCAGCAGCGTCACCAGGCTGTACCGCAGCGCCACGTCCAGCGTGCGCCGGTAGAAGCCCAGCATGCCGTCGAAGAACCGCTCCACCACCCGGTAGGCCAGCCCGTGCTCGCCGTGGTCGTGGCGCAGAAAGCGCGAGCACATCATCGGCGTCAGCGTCAGCGACACCACCGCCGAGACCACCACGGCGATCGACAGCGTCATCGCGAATTCGCGGAACAGCCGCCCGATGATGCCGCCCATCAGCAGCAGCGGAATGAACACCGCGATCAGCGAGACGCTGATGGAAACCACGGTGAAGCCGATCTCCCCCGCGCCCTTCAGCGCCGCCTCCATCGGCCGGTCCCCGGCCTCGATATGGCGATAGATGTTCTCCAGCACCACGATCGCGTCGTCCACCACGAACCCCACCGCGATGGTCAGCGCCATCAGCGAGATGTTGTCCAGGCTATAGCCCATCAGGTACATCACCGCGAAGGTGCCGATCAGCGCGATCGGCACGGTGATGCTGGGGATGATGGTGGCCCACGCATTGCGCAGGAACAGGAAGATCACCATCACCACCAGGCCCACGGTGAGCATCAGCGTGTACTGCACGTCCTCCACTGAGGCACGGATGGTCTGCGTGCGGTCCATGATCTGCGTTACGTCGATCGAGGGCGGGATCGACGCCTTCAGCCGCGGCAGCTCCGCCTTGATGCGATCCACCGTGTCGATCACGTTGGCGTCCGGCTGCTTGAAGATGATCAGCTGCACGCCGCGCTTGCCGTTCTGGTAACCGGCCACGCGCAGGTTGTCCGCCGCCTCCACCGCCTGTCCGATGTCGCGCACCCGCACCGGCGCGCCGTTGCGGTAGGCGATCACCAGGTTGTTGTATTCCGCCGCCGTGGTCATCTGGTCGTTGGCGTAGATGGTGAAGCTGCGCTGCACCCCGTCGATGGTGCCCTTGGGGCTGTTCACCGTGGCGGTGGTCAGCGTCTGGCGCGCGTCCTCCAGCGTCAGCCCCATCGCCGCCAGCTTGGCCGGGTCGATCTGGATGCGCACCGCGCGGTTCTGCTGGCCGCCGATGAACACCTGCGCCACGCCGCTGATCTGGCTGATCTGCTGGGCGAGGATGTTGTTGGCGTAGTCGTTGGTGTCGATCAGCGGTATCTCGTCGGACTGCACCGCCAGGATCAGGATCGGGCTGTCCGAGGGGTTGGCCTTGTAGAAGGTCGGCGGGCTCGGCAGGTTCTTCGGCAACTGCCCGCTGGCGGCGGTGATCTTGGACTGGATGTCCAGCGCCGCCGCGTCGATGCTGCGGTTGAGGTCGAACTGCACGGTGATCGAGGTCTGCCCGAGCACGCTGCTCGACGTCATCTGGTCCACGCCGGCGATCTGCGCGAATTGACGTTCCAGCGGCTGCGCCACGGCGGTCGCCATCGTCTCGGGGCTGGCGCCGGGGTAGCTCACCTGCACCTGGATGGTCGGGAACTCCACCCGCGGCAGCGGCGCCACCGGCAGCAGCGGATAGGCGGCGATGCCCACCAGCAGGATCGCCGCCATCAGCAGCGAGGTTCCGACCGGGCGGCGAATGAATGGCGTCGATATGCTCATCGTGTCTCGCTGGCGGTCGCCGGTGGAGAGGGATTACGGGAAAGGCTCAGGCGTTGGGCTTGGCCTCGGTCACCGTCACATGCGTGCCCTGGCGCAGCCGCGACTGGCCGTTCACCACCACCCGCGCGCCGGCGTCCAGCCCCTTGGTGATCATGGCCACGCGGCCGTCGTCCTGGCCCACTGCCACCGTCTGCACCGCCACGGTCGAATCGGGCTTCACGACATACACGAACAGGTTGCCCGGCCCGTGCTGCACGGCGACCGACGGCACCGTCAGCACGCCGCGCCGCACATCCAGCAGCAGGCTGGCATTGACGAACTGCCCCGGCCACAGCGCGTTGTCGGTGTTCGGGAACAGCGCCTTCAGCCGGATCGTGCCGCTGGCGGCATCCACGGCGTTGTCCATGGTCAGCAGCGTGCCCTCGCCCAGCCGGGTCTTGTCGTCCGAGCGGTAGGCGGTCACCGGCAGGGTCCGTTTGGCCATCGCCGCCTGGATCGCCGGCACCTGGTCCTGCGGCACGTTGAACAGCACCGCGATCGGATGGATCTGGCTGAGCGTCACGATGCCCACGCCGCTGGTGTCGGCGAAGCGCACCACATTGCCGGGGTCCACCTGCCGCAGCCCCAGCCGCCCGTCGAACGGCGCGGTGATGGTGGTGTAGGTCAGGTTCAGCTGTGCCGCCGCCACGCTGGCGTCGTCGGATTTCACCTGCGCTTCGAGCTGCGCCACCGTGGCCCCCTGAGTGTCCACGGTCTGGCGCGAGGCGAACTGGCTGCGCGCGAGCTGCGTGGACCGGCCGAGGTCCAGCCGCGCATTGGCAAGCTGCGCCAGGTCGGCCGCCCGCTTGGCCTGCGCCTGGTCCAGCGTCGCCTGGTAGGGGCGCGGATCGATCTGGGCGATCTTGTCGCCGCGCTTCACCTCCTGCCCCTCGGTGAAGAACACCTGGTCCAGCGTGCCGTCCACCCGGGTGCGGATCAGCACCGTCTGGTTGGCCTGCACCGCGCCGATATTGCGCAACTCCACCGGCAGGTCGCGCAGAGCCGCGGTGGCGACGGTCACCGGCACGGCGGGCGCGCCGCCCGCGTCCTGCGCCCGGGCCGGGGCGGCGAGCAGCAGCGCGAATGCAGCCAGCAGGGGGGCCACCGCGCCATGCCTCGCCCCGAGCCTTGGAAGAAGACGCAATGCGGGCATGCGGTCCTTTGCGGAGTTGCGGCAAGGTACGAACAGGACGCGCCAGCCCGGCGCCACAGGGGAAGAAATCCCGGTCAACAAGGCGTGATTCGGGCGTCGCCGGACTCTCCGTGCAAACGGTCGCACATTTCCGAAGCCCCCCGCAACCCGGCGTCCGCTGCATTGCGGCAATTTTAGCGGAGAGAAAGTCAAGGCGGGGCGCTGCCCCGCGCCCCGCCAGGGGCCGAGCCCCTGGACCTCCACTTTACAGGATGAGGTTAGATCTTCCCGTAGTACACTGAAATTCCAGTGCGAGGTCTCGGGGGCTCGGCCCGCCGCAGCCCCCCTCAGCTTGGCGGCACCCCCAAGGCCGCGCGGAACCGCGTGGTCAGGTTCGCCCCGTCGCGCGGCGGCAGGAAGCGCGGCACCTCGTCGGGCGAAATCCGCACGGTGGCGAACAACACTTCGTTGCGCAGCCGCAGCCGCAGCGCCTCCACCCCCGGCATGTCGGTGACGATCTCGCCCTGCGCCCAGCCACAGGCCCGCGCCATGGCGGCGAGGTCGGCGCCCAGCGAGGTATGGCTGGACTGGTGGCCGGTCTCGCCGAACTGGCCATTGTCCAGCACCGCGATCGACAGGTTCGGTCGGCGCGCGGCGGCCACGGTGGCCAGCGCCCCCATGCCCATCAGCATCTCGCCGTCGCCGGTGATCACCAGCACCCGTCGCTCCGGCCGGGCGATCGCCAGCCCCAGCCCGATCATCAGCGCGCCGCCCATGGCGCCCCACAGGTAGAAATTCAGCGGCCGGTCGCCCGCGGCCCCGGCATCGTAGGTGGTGGAGCCGAGGCCCGTCACCACCAGCAGCTCGCCGCCCGGCGTCTCGGCGGTGTCGCGCAGCAGGGTGGCGACCACCTGGCGGCGGTCCAGCAGTGAATTGGTAGGCAATAGATTGGGAATATTGCTCATTTCACCCACACCTTGGCGCCGATCATGCGTTGCGACAGCAGCACCGCCACCGGGATGGCGCTGTCGAAGGCGAGCTGCGCGCTGGCCGCGACCATGTCCACCACCTCGTCGGCCCGCTCGGCGCGGCGGATATGCACCCCGGCGGCCGAGAGCACCGGGCCGGTGGCGCTGCCCATCGGCACCTGCCACGGGTTGAACTCGCCCCACTCGCCGCGCATCGTCACCAGGGTCAGCAGCGGCATGCGGCAATGGATCGGCAGCGAGAGCATGTTGATGCAGTTCCCCACGCCGCTGCTCTGCATCAGCAACACCGCGCGGCTGCCGCCCAGGTGGCAGCCGGCGGCCATGGCGATGCCCTCCTCCTCGGTGGTCAGTACCACCGCGGTCACCTCGGGGTCGGCATGGGCCTGTTCGATCAGGCGGGAATGGCCGGCATCGGGCACATAGCCCACCTGCCGCACGCCGGCCTTCTTCAGGGCGGCATAAACGCCGTCCTGCCAGGGTAGTGCTGTCATTGGATGGTCCTCCTTGAGGCATCGTGCATGGCGCGCAGGCGCCGTAAAGCCCCCGGACCGATCGGGGGCCGGCTTGCACCCGGCGGCACCCCGCCCTAATCCACCCCGGCCCTAACCCCGTCTGCCATCGCCCCCGCCTGCCATCGCGCCCCGCCTGCCATCGCCCCCGCCTGCCATTGCCGAGGACCGACCATGGACCACACCCCCTCCAGCACGGACGAATACACCGAAATCCGCGAGGAGGTGCGCAAGCTCTGCGCCCGCTTCCCCGGCGAATACTGGCGCAAGCTGGACGAGGTGCGCGGCTACCCCACCGCGTTCGTCAACGCGCTCACCGAATCCGGCTATCTGGGCGCGCTGATCCCCGAGGAATACGGCGGCGCCGGGCTGAAGCTGGCGGGTGCGGCGGCGATCCTGGAGACGGTGCAGGCCGAGGGCTGCAACGGGGCGGCCTGCCACGCGCAGATGTACATCATGGGCACCATCCTGCGGCACGGCAGCGAGGCGCAGAAGCGCGCCTATCTGCCCAAGATCGCCACCGGCGAGCTGCGCCTGCAGGCCTTCGGCGTCACCGAGCCGGGCAGCGGCACCGACACCACCAGCCTGCGCACCTTCGCGAAGAAGGAGGGCGACAAATACATCGTCAACGGCCAGAAGGTCTGGACCAGCCGCGCCGAACATTCGGACCTGATGCTGCTGCTCGCCCGCACCACCCCGCGCGACGAGACCAGGAAAAAGACCGAGGGCCTCTCCACCTTCATCGTCGATATGCGCACGGTGCTGGGCAAGGGCCTCACCATCCGCCCGATCCGCACCATGATGAACCATAATTCCTGCGAGGTGTTCTTCGACAACATGGAAGTTCCCGCCGAGAACCTCGTCGGCGTCGAGGGCAAGGGCTTCCGCTACATCCTCGACGGCATGAACGCCGAGCGCCTGCTGATCGCCAGCGAGTGCATCGGCGACGCCAAGTGGTTCACCGCAAAATCAACCGCCTACGCCAATGAGCGGAAGGTGTTCAACCGCCCGATCGGCCAGAACCAGGGTGTCCAGTTTCCCATCGCCCGCGCCTACACCCAGATGCGCGCCGCCGAATTGCTGGTGCGCGAGGGCATCCGCAAGTTCGACGCCGGCGAGCCCTGCGGCGAGGAAGCCAACATGGCCAAGATGTTGGCGGCCGAAGCGAGTTGGGCGGCCGGCGAGGCGTGCATCCAGACCCATGGCGGCTTCGGCTTCGCCGAGGAATACGATATCGAGCGCAAGTTCCGGGAAACACGGCTTTATCAGGTGGCGCCGATCAGCACCAACCTGGTGCTCTCCTATGTCGCCGAGCATGTGCTCGGCATGCCGCGGAGCTACTGAGCATGTCCCGCCCGCTGGAGGGCCTGCTGGTGCTGGCGATGGAACAGGCCGTCGCCGCGCCCTATTGCAGCTCGCGGCTGGCCGATGCCGGCGCGCGGGTGATCAAGGTGGAGCGCGCCGAGGGCGACTTCGCGCGCGGCTACGACAAGGCGGCCCGCGGCTCCTCCAGCTATTTCGTCTGGCTGAACCGCGGCAAGCAGAGCCTGGTGGCCGACATCAAGAACCCTGACGACCTCGCGCTGCTGCGGCGGATCGCCGCGAAAGCCGATGTTTTCATTCAAAACCTCGCCCCAGGTGCCGCCGCCCGCGCCGGCCTGGGCAGCGAGGCGCTGCGGGCCGCCAACCCTCGCCTGATCACGGTGGACATCTCCGGCTACGGCGACACCGGCCCCTATGCCAGCATGAAAGCCTACGACCTGCTGGTGCAGGCCGAATCCGGCATCGCCAGCATCACCGGCCACCCCGCCGGCCCGGGCCGCATCGGCGTCTCGGCCTGCGACATCGCCTGCGGCATGGCGGCGCATGCGGGGGTGCTGGAGGCGCTGATCGAGCGCGGCATCACCGGGCGCGGCAAGGCGCTGAAGGTCAGCCTGTTCGACGGCATGGCGGACTGGATGAACGTGCCGCTGCTGTATTGGGAGGGCACCGGCCGGGCGCCGGAGCGGATGGGTCTGGCGCATCCGTCGATCTGTCCGTACGGCGCTTTTGCCACCTCGGATGGCGCTTTGGTCCTCATAAGTATCCAAAATGAGCGGGAATGGGCCGATTTTTGCGCCAGATTCCTGCTGGAATCCGACCTGCCGCAGCGCGAGGGCTTCCAGACCAACGTCATCCGGGTGGCCAACCGGCCGGTGGTGGATGCCCATATCGCCGCCGTTTTCGCCACCCTCACGCGGGACGGTGCGGCCGAGCGGCTCCGGGCGGCGAATACCGCGTTCGGCTTCGTCAACGGCGTGGCGGAGTTCGCCCACCACCCGGCGCTGCGGCGGATCACGGTGCAGACTCCCGGCGGCCCGGTGGCGATCGCCGCACCCCCGGTGCTGACCGAGGACGGGCCGCGCGCGCTGGGGCCGGTGCCGGCGATCGGAGCGGATAGCGCGTTGATCCGCGCCGATTTCGCCTGATCTAGCGGCTGGCCACCACCGGCACCGGGGCGCTGCGGTAGGCCGCCAGGCCGCGCCCGGTGGCGCCCTGCGGCAGCCGGATGATGCGGGCCGAGCCGGTGCTCAGCATGAAGCCGCCGGCGCGGCCGGCGAAGGCCGGCGGCGCGCCGGTGTTCCAGGCATTGGCGCTCCAGGCGTTGACCGACCAGACATTGGGCTGGCCGGCTGCCGGATCATTGGCGTGGCGCATCTCGTCGGGCAGCACGGCGGCGACCTTGCGCTGGTAGGGGCCGCCGAGCGCCGGGCTGGCCGAGTGGTAATTGGCGGTGGCCTGAGCCCAATCATGGGTTTGCGCATACAACCGCGTGAGGAAGCCGGCTGCGTAGCGGGCATTGGCGACCGGGTCGAACGCCTGTTCCAGGGTGGCGAAGGCGTCGGGGTGGTAGAGCAGGTTGACTTGCATGCAGCCGACATCCACCGAGCGCACGCCGCGTGCCTGCAGGGCGCGCACCGCGGCGATCGCCTCGGCCTTGGTCTCGTAATAATGGCCGACGCCCTCGGCGTTGATGGTCCAGGGCCAGGGATGCACCCCGCCCTGCGCGTCTGGCCGGCCGCTTTCCACCCGGGCGATGGCGGCCATCAGCTGGGCGGGCAGGGCGGCGCTGCGCTCGGCGGCCTGGATGGCCTGGCGGCATTGCTGGCCCGGCCCTTGTAGCACCAGCAATGCCGGGCGGGTGGTGCCCTGGGGTGCGATCACCCGGGGCACGATGACCTGGGGCAGCCGGCCAGTGGCCGGCGGCGCGGCAAGAAAGGGCTGCGGCGGGCGGTTGGGCGCCGGCAGGGGGATCAGGATGCCGCCACGGCCGATGATGCCTATGCCGGGACTGGCTATGCCGGCACTGGCCATGCCGGAAACCTGGGCATGGGCCAGGCCGGGCAGGCAGACGGACAGGGCGAGCAGGGTGGTGCACAGGCGCATCGTCATCAGGCTATACGTGAATCGTTAAGCTTGCGTGAGTCCGTACCGTCCTCATCGCGCCGATTTCTGCGTCCGTTGCGATGCTGCGTTGCAAAATAACGCTTGCACGCGAATGACCGGCCGCCTACATTGTGCACCGCAGCAAGGCGGCTCCGGTCGCTTTCTGCTTCTTGGACGTTTCCTCCCTAAACTTGGCGGCGCAGCGATGCGCCGCCATTTTTTTTGCGCGCCGGTGGCCCGTCGTTTTTCCGGAATCAGCCCAGGCTGTTGGCGCCGTTGGCCAGTTGGGCCATCAGCCGGGTGAGGCGGTCGCGCAGGGCGTCGAAGCCATCCAGGCGTTCGATGCGGGCCTCGTCCATATACAAGGCGCGGTTGATCTCGATCTGCAGCGCGTGCACCCCTTGGCGGGGGTGGCCATAATGGCGGGTGATGTAGCCGCCGGCATAGGGGTCGTTGCGGCGCACCGAGAAGCCCAGCCCGGTCAGCGCCTGTTCCACCAGCCGCACCAGATGCGGCGCGCAGGCGGTGCCGTGGGCGTCGCCCAGCACGATGTCGGCCGGGCCGCGCGGCGGCAGGGCGCTGGCGGGCATGGAGTGGCAGTCGATCAGCAGGCAGGCGCCGAACTGGGCCACGGTCTGCGCCACCAGCCCGCCCAGTGCCGCGTGGAAGGGCTGCCAGCACGCCTGCACCCGCGCCTCGGCCTCGGCGAAGCGCAGCTTGCCGCGATAGATCGGCTCGCCCGAGGCGACCACGCGGGCGATGGTGCCCAGCCCGGCGCCGACCCGCGGGCTGGCGGTGTTGACCCAGGGCGGCAGCGCGTCGTCGAACATCGCCGGATCGAGCTCCCATGCCTCGCGGTTGGCGTCGCAATAGGCGCGGGGGAAGGTGGCGCAGGCCAGCGGCATGCCGAGCGCGGGGGCGGCGGCGAACAGCTCGTCCACGAAGCTGTCCTCGCTGCGCCGCAGCCGCAGCGCATCCAGCCGGGCGGCGGCGACGAAATCGGCGGAATAGGCGCGGCCGGAATGGGCGGAGGCGAACACGATGGGCGCCGTCTGCCGGGCCGGGCGGGCGAGCAGGACCGGCGGCGGCTCCAGGCTGGCGGCGACGCTGGCGGCGGCGGCGGGGAGGGGCAGGTCCATCGCGCCATTGAACAGGCTGCGCGCCAGGGGAGCAATCGTCTTGCGCGGCCGTTGCGGCTACAGCGCGAAACGCGGCTCCGCCAGGCCGCGCGCGCCCACCTCCACCGCGAACAGCCCGCCGGCCCGCGGCTGGCCGGCCAGTTGCTCCGGCGACAGGCGCTGTGTCGCGGTGGTGATGAACAGGGTGGCCAGGTCCGGCCCGCCGAAGGCGCAACTGGTGACCTGGCTGGCCGGCACCGGCTGCATCCGGTCGATGCGGCCATCCGGCGCGTGGCGCACCACGCGGCCGCCGCCGTAGCGGGCGCTCCAGACATAGCCCTCGGCGTCCACGGTGGCGCCGTCCGGGGCCTCGTCGTCGCCGGTGCGCACGAAGACGCGGCGCTCGCCGAGGGTGCCGGCCGCGGGGTCGAAGGGGAAGGCCCAGATGGTGCGCTGCGCGCTGTCGGCGAAATACATGGTGCGGCCGTCCGGCGACCAGCACAGCGAATTCGGCACGTCCAGCCCGTCCAGCATGGCGGTGAGGGCGGTGCGGTCCAGCCGGTAGAGCCGGCCGCGTTGGGCGCGCCGCCCTTCGTCCATGGTGCCGATCCAGAAGCGGCCCTGGCGGTCGCATTTGCCGTCATTGGCGCGGATGCCCTCGCCGCCATGGTCGAACGCGGTCAGCGGGGCGACGCCGCCGGTCCGCGGGTCGAACAGGCCCATCCGGTCGCGCAGCGCCACCAGGACGCGCCCATCGGCCGCCACGGCCAGCGAGCCGACGCTGTCGGGCATCGGCCAGGAGTCGACGGTGTCGGTCGCCTGCGTCCAGCGGCGCACCGCCGGGGCCTTGATGTCCACCCACCAGAGCGCCTGTGCGACCGGGCACCAGACCGGCCCCTCGCCCAGGATGTCGCTGGTGGTGCCGATGCGCCGGATGTCGCCCATGTCGTTCCCCCTCACTTGTCGCGGGGCGGACCCTGTCACAAGATCGGGGCAAGCCGTAGGGGGAAACCATGACGCTCAGCAATGCCGACGACGAATTCCTCAACCTGCACGAGTTCGTCAAGGCCGCGCGCCTGAAGCTCAATCAGTATATCTGGGACTACCTGGTGGGCGGCACCGAGACGGAGACGACGCTGCGGCGCAACCGGCAGGCGCTGGACAGCGTGGCGTTCCGGCCGCGTGTGCTGGTGGACGTGTCCACGGTGGATACCTCGCACGAATTCTTCGGCCGCAAGATCCGCCTGCCGGTGGCGCTGGCGCCGGTCGGCTCGCTGGAGTCGTTCGAGGCGGGGGCAGGGGCCAGCGTGTCCAAGGCGGCCGGCGATTACGGGGTGCCGGTGTTCGTCAGCTCGGTGACGCAGCCCAGCCTGGAGCAGATCGCCGCCGCCGGCAGCGGGCCGAAGGTGTTCCAGTTGTATGTGCGCGGCGACGACCAGTTCATCGACGACCATGTGAAGCGGGCGGTCGATTCCGGCTACGACGCCTTCTGCCTGACGGTGGACACCGCGCATTACAGCCGGCGCGAGCGCGACATCGCCAAGCGGTTCCGCAAGCCGTGGCGGGCCAACAACACCGGCATGGAGTTCCAGGCCGGGCTGAACTGGGGCCATGTGGAGCGGTTCAAGGCCAAGCATAAGATTCCCCTGATTATCAAGGGCATCGCCACCGGGGCGGACGCCGAGCGGGCGGTGAGCCTGGGGGTGGACGTGGTGTACGTGTCCAACCATGGCGGGCGGCAGATGGACCATGGCCGCGGCTCGGTGGACGTGCTGCCCGAAGTGGTGGCGGCCGTGGCGGGGCGGGCCAAGGTGTATGTGGATGGCGGCTTCAGCCGCGGCAGCGACATCCTGAAGGGTATCGCGCTGGGCGCCGACCTGGTGGTGGTGGGGCGGCTGTATTGCTACGGGCTGGCGGCCAACGGCTCGGCGGGCGTGCAGCGGGTGCTGGAGATCCTGGAGGACGAGGTGCATGAGTGCCTGGGCCTGTGCGGGGCGACCAGCTTCAAGCAGCTCGACCGTACCTTCGTGCACCCGGCGATGCCGGTGGTGACGCCGCATGTGCACAGCGCCTTCCCGCTGTTGACGCTCAACGAAGGCTACTAGTGCGCTGACACATACGGAAGGATCAGCATGAGTCAGCGCACTAGCTTGATTTGGTGGTCCGATGCCAACGGGCTGAAGTGCCCGTTGGCATCGGACCACTAGCCCCGTGCGCGCCCTGGCCGGGCTGGCGGCGCTGCTGCTGCTGGCCTGGGCGCTGAGCGAGGACCGCCGGCTGGTGCCCTGGCGCACCGTGGTGGGCGGGGTGGTGCTGCAATGGGCGCTGGCGCTGCTGCTGATCGGGTTTCCGCCGGCGGCGCGGGCGATGTTGCTGCTGAACGACGCGGCCGGGGCGTTGCAGACGGCGACCGATGCCGGCACCGGCTTCGTGTTCGGCTACCTGGCCGGCGGCAGCCTGCCGTTCCAGGAGACCCAGCCGGGGGCCAGCTTCATCCTGGCGTTCAAGGCGCTGCCGCTGGTGCTGGTGATCAGCGCGCTGGCCTCGCTGCTGTTCCACTGGGGGGTGTTGCAGGCGGTGATGCGCGGCTTCGCCTGGGTGCTGCGGCGCACGCTGGGGGTGGGCGGCGCGCTGGCGCTGGGGGCGGCGGTGCATGTGTTCGTCGGCATGATCGAGGCGCCGCTGCTGATCCGGCCGTGGCTGGCGCGGATGCAGCGCGGCGAGATGTTCGCGTTGATGACCTGCGGCATGGCGGGCATCGCCGGCACGGTGATGGTGATCTACGCGGCCCTGCTCGGCCCGGTGATTCCGAACGCGCTGGGCAACATCCTGGTGGCGGCGGTGATCTCCACCCCGGCGGCGCTGGCGGTGGCGGCGCTGATGGTGCCGTTCGGGCCGGGGGAGGAGGAGGAGGCGCGGCTGGTGCTGCCGCATCCGCCGGCCAGCGCGCTGGACGCGGTGGTGAAGGGGACGGCCGAGGGCATTCCGGTGCTGACCGGAATCGCGGCCGTGCTGCTGGTGGCCGTGGCGCTGGTGACGCTGGCGAACATGGCGCTGGGGCTGCTGCCGAATTGGGGCGGCGCGGCGGTGACCTTGCAGGGGCTGTTCGCGCTGCCGTTCCGCCCGGTGATGTGGCTGATCGGCATTCCGTGGGCCGAGAGCGGCACGGCGGCGGCGCTGATGGGCAGCAAGACGGTGCTGAACGAGTTCGTGGCCTATGTGCACCTGGCCGGCCTGCCGCCGGAGGCGCTGTCGGCGCGGTCGCGATTGATCGTGACCTATGCGTTGTGCGGTTTCGCCAATTTCGGCAGCCTTGGGATCATGATCGGCGGCATGGGGGCGATGGTGCCGGAACGGCGGCACGAGATCGTCGGGCTGGGGATGCGCGCGGTGCTGGCCGGGACGATCGCCACCTGCATGAGCGGGGCGGTGGCGGGCCTGCTGGGGTGACGCGGCCGCCTGACCAAAGCTGAATGCTGAGTTACTTCAAAAAGTTGAGGTCCAGGGGCGTGGACCCGCTTATACCGAGCCCCAGTGCCGTGGCCGACCGCAATCGCGTGGGGGCGGCGATAATGGTTGCGGGGATAGCAAACCACCGAGAGTTGCACCTGCCCGCTATCGCCTGCGGAGCATTTCGAGAGACAAACCCGCTGATTCGGCTCCCGGTCGGAGCCCCGATGTGAAGACAATCCACATTATCATGGCATGTATTCTAAGTTGCGCAGCCGCCATGACATCCCGCGGCGGACGCGCCATGTCACTGCCTGTGCGTGATGTCACTGTCTGTGCGTGACATCAACCAAAGCGCCGAGGAAGCCGACCAAAGCCAGCCCGCTGAGTGCGTTCAGCCGGGCGATTGCGGCGTATTGTGCGGGCTCGAAGAGACTGCCCGGTCGGTCGGCCAGGGCGAGCCAGGCGACCATGGAGGCGCCGACTATTCCCAGCATCGCCCAGCGCTCCCTGGCGCGGAACAGCATTGCTCCCAGCGCCGCACAAGGCAGCAGCAGCACCGAGAGCCCGGCCTGCGAGCCCAGCGCCAGGCTGCTCGCCACCACGTTGGCGATGCTCACCGCCGCCAGCAGAAGCCGGCCGAGCAGCGGTCTTCGCCGCCCCAACAGCGGCACGGCGGCGAAGAACGGCACCGAGGGCAACACGATCCAGGCATGCCACCAGCCCTCACCCACGGCCAGCCAGAGATAGAGCGGATAGGTGGGCTGGTTGGTGGCCAGCATCAGGGCCACCACATTGGCGGCGCGCATGAGCGGATCGTCATGCGCCACCAGGCGTGCCCACCAGCCGGCCATGCTACTGGCGGGGTGCGAGCAGGTAGTGGCTCACCCCCCATTCCTGCCCGGCCGAATCGCCGAACAGCCCGGCGGTGGCCAGGAAGAACAGCCGCCAGCGCCGCCGCCAGAGCCCGGCCTGGGCGCCATAGGTCTCGCGCAGCACGGCCTCGATCTCGGCGCTGTTGCGGTCGAAATTTTCCAGCCAGTGCAGCGCGGTGCGCTGGTAGTTCGCGCCGCTCCAACGCCAGTCCCGCTCCAGGGTGAACAGGCCGGCGAACTGGCGGATCAGACCGTGGCTCGGCATGATGCCGCCGGTGAAGAAATGCTGCGCGATCCAGTCCTCGCGGTCCTCGGGGTCGAAGCGGTAGGAGCGGTTCTGGTGGCTGAACACGTGCAGGAACAGCCGCCCCTCCGGCCGCAGCCAGAGCCGCACCCGGCCCAGCAGCGCCTCCCAGTTCGACATGTGCTCGAACATCTCCACCGAGACCACGCGGTCGAACCGCGCATCGGTGTTGAACACGTTCATATCGGCGGTCACCACGGCGAGGTTGCGCAGCCCGGCCTCTGCGGCGCGGGCCACGATGAAGTCGCGCTGCGAGTGGGAGTTGGAGACGGCGGTGATGCGCGCATTGGGGTAGGTCCCGGCCATCCAGAGCGATAGCGAGCCCCAGCCGCAGCCAAGTTCCAGTATGTCCTGCCCGTCCTCCAGCCCGGCATGGCCGGCGGTGGCGGCCAGCGCCGCTTCCTCGGCTTCGGCCAGGCTGGTGTTCGGCGTCGCGTAGAGACAGCAGGAATATTTGCGCCACGGCCCCAGCGCCAGTTCGAAGAACCGCGCCGGCACCTCGTAGTGCTGCGCGTTGGCGTCGGCGGTGAACTCGGCGATCGGTCGCCGCGCCATGGCTGCCGCGAAATCAACCTCGTTCGAGATGTCGGCGGCGGCCAGCTTACGGCGGGTGCGCGCCACCAGCCCGGCGATGCCGAGCGTGGTGAGGCTGTCGGGCAGCGGCAGGCGCTCGGCCATGCCGGTGGCGGCGGTGATGAGGGTCACGGCTTGTCTCCGATATGCGGGGAATGGGCCCTCGGGCCACGGCTGCGCAGGGCGCGCGGCGGCATCGGCACGAAGGGGCCGACGCGCTGCTGGTAGGCGCGGAAGCTGGTGCCGTAGCGGCGCAGCATGTGCGCCTCCAGCGGCGGCAGGCCGGAGGCGTGGCGCAGCGCCCAGAACATCAGCGCCGGGCCGGACATGGCGAGCCAGCCCCAGGGCCAGCCGGCACCGATGGCAAACAACGGATAGGCGCACCAGCCCAGCCACTCGAAGAAGTAGTTGGGATGGCGCGACCAGCCCCACAGCCCGCTGTCGCACACGCGGCCCCGGTTGGCGGGGTCGCGCTTGAAGCGGTGCAGTTGCTGGTCGGCCACGGCCTCGCCCAGCACGGCGGCGGCCAGCACGACGACGCCCAGCAGGTCCAGCAGCCGCAGCCCGGGCGCCGGGTTGCGGGCGGCCAACAGGATGGACAGCGCCAGCGCCCAGGCCACGGCGGCCTGCACCAGCAGGAACATGTAGAGCCGCCACTGATAGGCCCGCCCCCACGCCATGCGCAGCGCCGCGTAGCGCGGATCGTCCTGCTCGGCCGAGGCGCGGCGGGCGATATGCAGTGCCAGCCGCAGCGACCAGGCGGCCACCAGCGCGGCCACGGCGAGTTGGCGCGGCTGGATCAGCATGTCGCCGAGCGGTGCCAGGGCGAACCATACGCCGGCGGCGCCGGTGCCGATCGACCAGGCCACGTCCACCCAACCGGAGTTTCCGGTTGCCCGCTGCGCCACCCAGGCCAGCGTCATCACCGCCAACAGCAGAGCGGCGCCTTGCAGCAGCAGAAGGGTCATCGCGGCGCCCGTGGGTCGGAGATGAAATCCAGCATGTCGTCCAGCACCGGCGCACCGAGCCAGCCGAGCAGCGGTTGCAGCGGCCGGGCCAGGGCGCCGGCCACCAGGCGATGGCCAAGCGCCGGATAGATCCGCTCGCGCACCGCCACCCCCGCCTCGCGCAGCCGCGCCGTCAGGCGGCGGGTGTTGCGCGGCAGCACGGTGCGGTCCAGCCCGCCGGTGGCCAGCATCATGGGCGGCGCCGCGGAGGAGACGAAGTTGACCGGCTGGGTCTGCGGCAGGTCCGCCTCCGGCCCGAAGATGGCGCGCAGCCGGTCGGTGCCCAGCGGCAGGAAGTCATAGGGGCCGGCGAGGCCGATCATCCCGGCCGGTGCCCCACTCAGCCAGCCCGGCTGCAACGCCAGCATCGCCGCGATGTAGGCGCCGGCAGAATGGCCCATCAGGAACAGCCGCGCCGGATCGCCGCCCAGCGCCGCCGCCTCGCGGCCCGCCCAGGCCACCGCGGCGGCTGCGTCGTCGAGAAAGGCCGGGAAACGCACTTCGGGGAACAGCCGGTAGTCCGGCACGAGGGTCAGCACGCCACGGGCGGCCAGCGCCGAGGCGGCGAAGCGGTACCAGCTGCGCTCGCCCGTTTCCCAGCCGCCGCCATAGAAGAACACCGCCACCGGCGCCGGGCCGGACGCGCCGAGCGGCAGATAGGCGTCGAGCAGGTGGCGCGTGTGCGGGCCGTAGCGCAGGCCCGGACATTCCTTGACCCCGGCCTGCGCCGCCAGTGCGTTCAGAAGCCCCAGCGGCGAGGCCCAGCGCGGCCAGTTCCGGGCGGAATGGGACCGGCCCGCGGGTTCGCTGGAGGCCACGGCCATGGCGGGCTCAGTAGCCCATCACGGATTGCATCAACCGGGCGGCGCGGCTGCGGAAGCGCAGCGGCGCGTCGGTGGCGCTCAGGCAGATGCAGCTCGTACCGGCATCGGCCACCGGTGTGTGCTCGACCTCCGGCCCGGTCTCGGCCAGGTCGCCGGGCCGGAACTGGCCGAGCGCGTCGGTGAAGCTGCCGGCCAGCACACATACCATTTCATGCCCGTGGTGCCCGTGTTCGGGAATCGCGGTTCCGGGGGCGATCTTGAGCAGATAGAGTACTGTGCCGTCGCGCCGCGCGCCAGGTTCGGGCAGCAGCGAGATGCGCTGAATGCCCGGCGCCAGCCAGCGCCAGCGTCCCAACCCGCCGCGGCGCTGCGCCAGGCGCTGCACCACGCGGGGCAGCTCGACGCCATCCAGCAAGGCGGGTGGTGGCGGCGCAGGTGGAACCGGCGCGGGCCGGTCCAGCAGGGCCATGGCCACGGCCAGCGCATCCGGCGCCATCGCCTCGGGCGTCAGCGCCTCGAGCAGGCTGCCGCCGATCGCCTCGCCCATGCGGGCCAGCGCGCGGCATTGCGGGCAGGCCTGCAGATGGGCGGCCACCACGGCGCCGGTGGCGGCATGCATCCGGCCGGCCGCATGGTCCAGCACGGTCGCCTCGGTGGGGTGGTGGGTGATGCTCACCGCCGGCCCTCCATCGCCGCGCGCAGGCGTTGCATCGCCAGGCGCAGCCGTGATTTCACGGTGCCCAGCGGGATGCCGAGCTGCCGCTCGATCTCCGAATGGGGCTTGTCCTCCAGGAAGGCGAGCCGCACGAGCCTGGCCTGTTCGGCCGGCAGCGCGGCCATGGCGTCGCGCAGGGCGCGGTCGCGCTCGCCCACGATCAGCATGGCATCGGCGGCCGGTGTGTCATCTTCCATGTCCGGCAGGTCGTCCGCGGGCACGATGCCGCCGCGCGGTTCGCGCCGCAGCGCGTCGATGCGCATGTTGCGCGCGATGGTGAACACCCAGGTGGAGGCGGCGGCGCGCTGCGGGTCGAAGCGGTCGGCCTTGTGCCACACCGCCAGCAGCACCTCCTGGGCGAGGTCTTCGGCCTGCGGGTCGACGGCGCCCAGCCGGCGCAGATAGGCCTTCACGCGCGGCGCGAAATGGATGAACAGGGCGGCAAAGGCGGCGCGGTCGCGCGCCGTGGCGATGCGCTGGATGAGTGCGCCCGCCGCCTCGCCGGTGAGCGCGGATGGCGTGCTCATACGCGGCCCGGTCATGCAGTATAGCCGCGCCGCCCAGCGCGCGGTTCCTGGCGCGGCGGTGTGCGGCCTCGCCATATCCAGCGAGGCAAGCGCGGGGTGGGGCAACAGGACATCCATGCCATCCTATACGGTCCGGCGCCGCGATCGGATCACCGCCGGCCCGGGTGCAATACACCGGATAGCGCGCGGACTCGCGCATGATGCGTAGGGCTCCGCCTGCGATCGGCGGTGATCCAACCGCAGGGCTGCTGCGTAGACAAGCCAGGGATGCGCACCTTCGGGCGCCACGGCAGGAGTGGATTTATGCGGCAGGACTGCATCTGATGTCGGCCTGGGTGGGAGCCACGCGGCTTGCGGGGGTGCGCGGCCTGCTGGCGATGCTGCCGCAACCGCGCAGCCTGCTGGCCCACCTCGGCGCGCAGCTGCGGGTCGGGCATCTGCGCGTCGTCACCCCCGGCGGCGAGGCCATGAACTTCATCGGCAGCGCTCCCGGCCCCGAGGCGACGCTGGTGCTGCAACGCTGGCGCACCCTGCGGCGGCTGCTGCGCGACGGCGATATCGGCCTGGCCGAAGCCTATATGGACGGCGACTGGTCGAGCCCCGACGTGGCCGCGCTGATCGAATTCGGCGCCCGCAACGACGATGCGCTGGCCCCGGTGATCGACGGCATCGCGCCGCTGCGCCTGCTCCGGCGGCTGCGCCACCGGCTGCGCGCCAATACCCGGGCCGGTAGCCGTCGCAACATCATCGAGCACTACGATCTTGGCAACGATTTCTACGCTGCCTGGCTGGACCGGGGCATGTCGTATTCCGCCGCCCTCTACACCGGCGCCGGCCAGAGCCTGGAAGACGCCCAGCGCGCCAAGCAGGACCGGGTGGTGGAGTTGCTGGCGCCCGAGGCAGGGCATCGGGTGCTGGAAATCGGCTGTGGTTGGGGCGGGTTGATCCGCTATATCGTCGCGCGCAGCGGCGCCGGGGTCACCGGCATCACCCTCTCGCCGGCACAGCACGCCTATGCCCGCGACGCGCTGGCCGATCTGCCCGGCGCGGAGGTGCGGCTGCAGGACTACCGGGAGGTGATGGGGACGTACGACCGCATCGTGTCCATCGAGATGATCGAGGCGGTCGGCGAAGCCTACTGGCCGATCTATTTCGCCACGCTGAAGGCTCGCCTCGCCCCCGGCGGGGTCGCCGTGCTGCAGGCGATCACCATCGACAGGCGGCGCTTCGAGAGCTACCGCGCTGCGACGGATTTCATCCAGCGCTACATTTTTCCCGGCGGCATGCTGCCCACGACCGCACTGCTGCGCGAGCAAGTGGAAGCGGCCGGGCTGCGCCTGCTGGAGAGCCAGCGCTTCGGCGAAGGCTATGCCCGCACGCTGGCCGAATGGAACCGGCGCTTCCAGGCCGCCTGGCCGGAGATCGCGGCGATGGGTTTCCCCGAGCGCTTCCGCCGGATGTGGGAATACTATCTGCTATACTGCGAGGCCGGCTTCCGCGCCGGGGCCATCGATGTCGGGCTGTACCGGATTGAACATGCGCGCTGACGGCCTGCCCCGCCGTGCCGCCCTGGCCGGGCTGATCGGCTGCGGCCTCGCCCCGTTGGCCGGCGCCCAGCCGTGCGCCGCCGGGGCGGAAGGGCTGCCTGTCCCACCTGGGGGCCGGCTGGTTTTCACCATTCTGCGCTCCGGCGCCACGGTCGGCTCGCATGTGGTCCGCTTCGCCCGCACCGGGGCGGCCCTGCTCGTCACCTCGGAGGTCAGCATCGTCATTCGCTTCGGGCCGATCCCGGTGTTTCGCTACATCCACCACGTGGAGGAAGCCTGGGACATGAACGCCGACGGCTCCGGGGCGCTGCGCTCGGCCAGCGCGAATACCGACGATGACGGCACGAAGCACTTCATGCGCGCCCGCGCCACGCCACAGGGTCTCGCGGTGGAGAGCGACAAGGGCGGCGCCTACACCGCGCCGCCGGGTACGCTGATCGCCACCCACTGGAACCGCGCCGAGCTCGACGGCCCGATGGTCAACCCGCAGGGAGGAAAGCTGCTGGCGCCGCAGGTACGGATCGGGCCCACGGCACCGGTGGCGCTGGCCGATGGCAGTGCCGTGGAGGCGCGCCGCTATGCGCTGACCGGAGATGCGAGGCTCGACCTTTGGTACGACCTCTCCGCGCAATGGACCGCCACCCGCTTCGTGGCGCAGGACGATTCCGTGGTGCTGTACCGTCGTGTCTGAAACCCTGACCGTTCCCCCCGGCAGCATGGATATCGCCGTCATCGGCAGCGGCATCGCCGGCCTCTCGGCGGCCTGGCTGCTCGCCCGACGGCATCGCGTTACCCTCTATGAGGCGGCGCCGCGCCTGGGCGGGCACAGCAACACGGTGGTCGCTGCAGGCATGCCGGTGGATACCGGCTTTATCGTCTACAACGAGCGCAGCTACCCGAACCTCGTTGCGCTGTTCGCCCATCTTGGGGTGCCGACGCAGGCGACGGACATGTCCTTCGCGGTCTCGCGCGGCGCGATACGGGGCAAGGCCGCGGAGCTGGAATATGCCGGCACCGACCTGTTCGGCCTGTTCGCCCAGAAGTCCAACCTGCTGCGCCCGCAGTTCTGGGGCATGCTGGGAGATCTGCTCCGCTTCTACCGCGCCACCCGCGACAACAATGCCCTGCTGGCAGACGACACCACCACGCTCGGCGATTACCTTGACGCGCAGGGCTATGGCGCCGGCTTCCAGCGCGACCACATCCTGCCGATGGTCGCGGCCATCTGGTCCACCCCTTCGGCGCTGGCGCGCGACTACCCACTTTCCGCCTTTGTCCGCTTCTGCGCCAATCACGGATTGCTGCAGATCACCGGGCGGCCGGTCTGGCGCACCGTCACCGGCGGCAGCATTGACTACGTTACCCGGCTCGCCGCCCCGCTGGCCGGGCGCCTGCGACTGCACACGCCGGTGCGCGCGGTGGTGCGCGACGGGACCGGCGTCACCCTCCACAGCGCGCACGGACAGCCCGCGCGCTACGATCATGTGGTGATCGCCACCCATGCCGACACCGCGCTGGCCATGCTGGACGCCCCATCGCCCAGCGAGACCGCCCTGCTCGGTGCCTTCGGCTACACGCAGAACCAGGCTGTCCTGCACCACGATGCCAGCCTGATGCCCCGAAGGCGCGGCGTATGGGCGGCCTGGAACTTCATCGGCGGCGACGACCTGGGTTCGCCCTGCGTCACCTACTGGATGAACCGCCTGCAGGGGTTGGACCCGGCCACGCCGCTCTTCCTCACGCTCAACCCGCCGCGCGAGCCGGCCCGCGTGCTGCACCGCGAGACCTACGCCCACCCGCTGTTCGACGCAGCGGCGATCCGCGCCCAGCGCGCGCTCTGGTCCTTGCAGGGCCACGGCCGCACCTGGTTCTGCGGCGCGCATTTCGGCGCCGGGTTCCACGAGGACGGACTGCAATCCGGGCTGGCCGTGGCCGAGGCTCTGGGCGGCGTGCGGCGGCCCTGGAGCGTGGCCGACGAATCCGGCCGCATCCATCTCGGCCCGCCTGCTATGCTGGCGGCATGACCAGCGCAGCGTATTCCAGCGGCTTGTACCGGGGCGTGGTGGCGCATCGCCGCTTCCGCCCGGTGGGGCACCGGCTGCGCTACCGCATCTTCCAGTTGCTGCTCGATATCGACGAACTGCCGGGGCTGTCCTCGCGGCTGCGCCTGTTCGGGCACAACCGCGCGGGGCTGGTCAGCTTCCACGACCGCGACCATTTGGCCCGGACCGCCGAGCCTCTCCGCGCGCAGGTGGAGCGGCTGCTGGCCGAGGCCGAGCTGGAGGGTGGCGGGCGCATCCAGGTGCTGTGCATGCCGCGGATCCTCGGCCACGCCTTCAATCCGATCAGCGTCTGGTGGTGCCACGACCGCGAGGGCGCGCTGACCGCCGTGCTCTACGAGGTGAACAACACCTTCGGCCAGCGCCACACCTACTTGGTGCCGGCGCGCGCCGAGGCAGGCGTGCTGGTGCAGGACTGCGCCAAGCAGTTCTACGTCTCGCCGTTCTTCGGCATGGACATGCACTACCACTTTCGCCTCACGCCTCCCGGCGAGGCGTTGGCCCTGTTCATCCGCGCAACGGACAAGACGGGCACGATGCTCACCGCCAGCTTCTCCGGCAAACGCGCCCCGCTCACCGACACCTCGCTGCTGCGCGCCGTGCTCGGGCATCCGCTTTTGGCGCTGAAGGTGGTGGGGGCGATCCATTGGGAAGCACTGAAGCTGTGGTGCAAGGGGTTGAGGATCCACCCAAGGTCGACTTAGTTGCGGATCTGAGTCAAGAATGTTTGTTGCGAACAGGTCATACGAACGGTGGTTGCGGGGACATGCAACCGACGATCCCATTATTCGACCGTAGCTATTTGGCCCCGAGCGCGCCACATCGGCGAAGCGTTGGCGAACTGAAGCGCGTGAGATGCGACGGCGATCGCGTCGCAAAGCGGCAGGTTCGTGCACTTCGCGTTCGGCTCCCGAAGTAGCTCCTCATAGGCCAGCTTCTCACTCGGCAGCATCGGATTCGCGCCGCTCGGGGCCGCTTCGCTGATGAAGGCGAGATCGAGGCGCCGAGGTTCGTAACAGTCGATGAAGGGCAGCGTCAGCCCGACTTCGCCGCCTAGCCACTTCGCCGCCGGCGATCCCTCGCCCGCGGTTTTGCCGTTGACGACGCCCGGAGCGGACGCGGACGACCCGGACACCAACGGGGAATCGGCCACTGGCGACCCCTGCCGCAACACACGCCTCGACAACATGGCCGACACTTTCGCCGCCTGCGCCTCCGGCGGCGTCTTCGCCAGTTCGTCGAGCACCGTCCTCTTGTCGAGGTCGGTGCCGGAGATCGACGCCAGGATATCGGCGTCGACCGACTCGCCGCGGCGAGCATCACGCTGGATGGCCCGCTCGCTCTTGCGGGTCTTTTGCGCCATGTCCGCAGGGAAGCGAGTAGCTTCATCAACTTGGCGACTCTTCTCCCGGCCATTGCCCATCGCGCCGTGGCGGGTCTCCGGGTGCAACGCTTGATAAGCCTCCTTGCGCCGCCTCGTCAGCATGGCGCGCTTGGCCGGGCTCAGGTTGGTGCCCAGCAAGTCCTCGTCACAATGAGGAACTGGGACCCGATCTGATTTGGGGAGGTCGTGATGGACGAGATGATGTTGGACCTTGATGTCCTGGGGACGAGCAATCGGGGTGAAGCGATGCGGGAGCCGGACGAGGTGGCGACGATGGTCTGTGTATCGGCGCCAGAGTTCGATACAGATCGGTACAGTAACATATTGAATTCCATGAATTCAATGGGGCAACTCGCCGGCGCCTATTCACAGGGCCACTTCTCAGCGAAAAACCCGGGTCAGGTCTCAGCAGAAATCAACAATCGCCGAAGGCCTGAATGACGCCAAACAGCAAACAGCCGGAGCGTGATGACCGTTTCTTTCGGCGGTCATCGCGCTCAAACTGCGGCGGGCCGCGGCCAGCGCGCCGATGGCGCTCAGCATCAGCAGCACCGCCGGCGGCTCGGGCACGCTCGACGCCAGGACGCCGCGCACCTCCAGCGTCGCGGACTGGATGATGGCGTCGTCGCCGTAGACCACACCGAGTTCGCCGCCGCCCAGCATAGACAGCAGGTTGAGGGACCGGCCATCGGTTCCGTACGGCATCGCCGCGAGATCGAACGTCACCGTCGCCGGCTCGCCGACCGGCAGGTCGCGCAACAGCGCGTTGCCAAAATTGTACAGCGGGTTGTAGCCCCGCCTGTCGAAGAACAGTTGGTCGGTCGTGGCGCCGGGTGACTGCGGCGTGAGTTCCAGGGTCAAAGTGGCCGATCTCACCGTTCTTAGGACTGGGAAATTGAACGAAAAGGCCGTCAGGTCATCGACGCCGTTGCCCGCTACCTGGTCCGCCACCTGTGGGCCAGGGGTATAGCGGAGGGCGCTCCAACCGGTATCGGCCGCCGTCAGCGTGACGCCATTGAAGCCGATCAACGGGGCGTCGGTTATCCCTGTCGCTTCGGGGTGCTCCGCATAGATCGATGTCAGGAAGTCCGCCAGCTTGCTGGAGACCAGCGGCTGGTCGCTGCCCTGCAGAACCAGCGGTCCGTTGGGCCCGATCGGCTGCCCGTCCGCCCCGTTCAGGTAGGTGGTGGGGTAGGCCGCCAACGCGAGGCGGTTGCCCACCATGACGTCAACATCACCGAAGCGGCTCTTGATCCCCACAACGTTGCCGATCGGGGTGTCCAGCTTGACGAGCACCGGCTCGCCCGCCGCGTTCCGCACAACCCGCTCGAAACTGCTGATCGAGTTGCCGTCCAGCGGGACCTCGACCTGGGTTGGGCCGAGAATGGCATTTTCGTTATCGGTGATTACCATCCGGTCAATATCGTCCGAGTGGACGAAGGCGAGCCCTGACGCCCGGTAGCCCCAGGCATTGATGAGATGGAAGCCACCCGGCAGGCTAACGGACAGCATGGGCGCGACCCCCTGGTTCAGCAGGTCCGCGATGCGCGGCGCCCATGCTAGGGGGACCGGAGCGGAGGCGATCATGTTGCTCTGCCAGTCGTTCCAGGTGGCGCTGGCCGGAACGCCCCAGTCAGAGCGGTGCAGGTCGAAATAAAGCTCGGCGGCATTCCTGTAATCGCCTGCCTGATCTCCGTACAGTTGCAGTACGATCGGCTTCAGCTCGTCGAACACGGTCTGGCCATTCATGACGCCAGCCGCGTTCGGCACGCCCCATCCGGCATAGGCGAGGGCGTTCGCCGCGGCGGCGGCCCAGCACAGGTTGCCGCCACAGTCATACGAAAGGGTCGCGTCCTCGACCGGGGTGAACACCGTCCAGAGGGAGGCGGCCGGGGCCGGGGCCGTCCGGCCCGATGCGAGGACGAGGGCGAGCAGGGGAACGGCCAGCCACCGGCGCGCCGCCGCGCTCCGCGGCCCTGTGGCGCGACGCGCGCCGCAAGCCGCCCGGCGCCATCGCCGGACGGCGCCAAGCAGGACAAGGCCGGCGGCGACAAGACGGGATGCCGGAGGCTCCGGGATATGCTCGTTCAGCGAGCCGCTGAAGACGAAGTAATAGTTATGGTCGCGGTCCGCGGGGTAGATGAGTGCCTGCTGCACCAGGCCCAGCACATCGGCATTCAGGTTGAAGCGCACCTCGCCGGACGTGTTGTTGGCGTCGCTCACTTCCACCCTTTGCAGGGCCTGGCCGCCCGACATGGCGTTGTAGACCTGGATGCCTCGCGGGTCGCCCGCCAAACGCTGCTCGGAGAAATCCGCAAGGGTGCCGAAGCCGGGCCGCCATGCGGTGAAGATGGATGTCTCGGGGCCGGTGTAGCCCTGCGCGTCGTTGCCGAGCGTTACGGAGACGCTCTCGACCTGGAAATTGGCGGGAGCCGCGATCTGCTCATGCGCCACGGAAAGATCAAAGACGAGGAAATCGCGGAAATTATGGCTGATGGCGGCAATATTGCCGACGCCATAGTTGGATTGGCTGCTGCGGCCGTCATCCCGATACCACCCGTAATACCATGGCGTGATGTCGCCGAATGCGCCCTGGTTGGTAACGATGTCCAGTTTCTGGACACCGGTGGGCGAGCGGCTGAACAGGAAGGCCTCGGCGCGCGCGGATGCCGCAGGCGCGGCCCCGCAGGCGAGAATGCCGAGGCCCAGCATGACCGCCGGGCGGACGGCCCACGGTGGCGCGCAACGGCGTTTCGTGATGGTGTGCGCTTCCTGCAACATGTAACCCACCCCCCCCAACGCAGCGCAATAATGTGCACCTGGCGGCCGTTCAGAGCGTTGCGGCTGGCGGTCCTCGCTGCAGTAGTCTCTGGTTTGCGAAGTGTCGCCGATGGCAGTTGGACCAGGATGACCGCCGAAAGGAGCGGCCATCCGACTCCAGCTTGTTGTTTTGTGGCGCGATTCCGACCTCCGAGGATTCCGCCGCCGCCGCTAATACTTTAAGCACAACCACCGATAGCCACATTGATCTATGTTTTGATCCACGTCAAGAACAGTACGCTCCCGATGCGGCCGGCTGGCGGCATGCCTAACCGGTCCGCCGGCGAAGCGGCGCCGGCCTGGGGCGGGGGCCGGCCGCCTGCCGCTACGGGCAGGCGGCACGAGTGGATTCCGAGGCTGGTCGCGCCGGCGGGCGATTCTCTAGCCCGTCTTATTCACCGCATGTCGGGGATTTGTCGGCGGATGTCGCCCAACGCATTGATAGCGTTTAGGGAATGGGTGCCGAGACCATCCTTTCCACGCCTTCATGCCGAGCCACACCCGCCATGTCCGATGATACCTGCCTGCCGTTGGCCCTTCCAACGGTGGGGCGCAAGAAGGTCACCGCGGCGTTCGATGGTGGTCGGCTGACCTCGGACGGCGGGTGATGCTGCTGGCCATGGCCGAGCGGCGGTTGCGGATTGCGGAGCGCCTAGCGGGCCTGATCGCCGACCGGCGCAATCCCGCCCTGGTGAGGCACAGCGTGGCGGACATTCTGCGCGCCCGCATGCGGGCGATCGCCTGCGGCTATGAGGATGGCGACGACCTCGACCGCCCCGTCGCGCCGCGACGCCCTGCGCGCCCAGGATGCCGTCGCCCTGGAGATCCTGCTGATGGCGCCGATGCGACTGGCCAACCTCGTCGGCATCGAGTTGGGCGGCCACCTGCTCATGCACCGCGGCGGCGGTATGCGGCTGCACATCCCCGCCCGCGAGGTGAAGAACGCCGCCTAGATCAATGCGCTGCTGCCCCCGGAGAGCGTCCGCCTGATCACCGAGTACCTGGACCGCTACCGCCCGATACTCGCTGACCCCGCCACGCCGTTCCTGTTCCCGGGCAAGGGCGGCAAGGCCAAGGGCACCGACATGATGCGCGCCCAGATCACCGTCGAATCTCACCACCGCTGCGCGTCCGTCCAGGCGTGGAAATTCAAACTGCGCCGGGTTACAGTCTGTCGGCATCGGGGGCCTCCTCTGCATGCGGCAAGGCTTTGTTGCAGAAGAACTTTCGCCGATTCAGAGCCCCGATGCACCTATGCTCTGTGAGATATCCGGGCTAACGGAATGCCTGATGTGTGCGCGCACACATATTTGTGGTTGGGAACCGTCTTAGAGGCTGTCTCGGAACGCTGCCGGCATGACGGGGAGGCTGGGCAGCCGGGGCGAATCGTGATTCGTCGGGGTTGCAACACTCTCGACGAGGCCACGATGTGGACCCCGGCTACCCGGCGGCAGCCCCGACGGCG